>Ga0187827_10000436_pt1 | contig 66276 bp, 58 predicted proteins | sample ETNtaG_39_FD_167969 | JGI IMG/M metagenome (GOLD analysis project Ga0187827, IMG submission 167969) | Marine microbial and viral communities from oxygen minimum zone, Eastern Pacific Ocean - ETNP2014_SV_150_PacBio MetaG (Illumina Assembly) | ecosystem: Environmental > Aquatic > Marine > Hypoxic... | reverse complement strand
GGAGCGTAGCGGAGAAAATACCGCTATCCCCCTCATTATAAATTAAAAAACAAATTTATTCCCCTTTTTAAAAAGCCTGTCAAAATTCCTTATTAAAAGAAAAATATTTTTTGAATTGCGTATAACTGGTTTTTATCTGAACTCTACAATGTAATAGTAGCAATATCTTGTATGTTATGCAAACTTTTGTTATTCTTTGGTTATGGAAAACATTTTGGACAAAACCAAGCGAGTTTTGAAGCTCCGAAACTACTCGCCAAAGACTTGCAAAGCATATTTACTATACATAAAAGAGTATATCAAGTTTTCTAAGGAGAAAGGAATCAAGGATAAACAAAAAGCGATTGAGAATTTTTTGCTTGATAAACATAATCGCAAACAATCTCCTCAAACAGTTAATCTGGCACTGAACGCGGTGAAATTTTTATATGCTGAAGTTTTAAAAGACCCGCAGAAGATTAACCTGAGATTTGCAAAGAGAAGTAAAAAATTGCCGATTGTGCTATCGCGAGCAGAAATTGGCAACATCATTGATGCGACTCTCAACGCAAAGTACCGCTTGATGATCGCACTCGGGTATGCCTGTGGCTTGCGGGTAAGTGAGGTGGTGAAGCTCAAAGTGCAGGATTTAGATATTGATGAGTTGGTAGTCCATATTAAAGGAGCAAAAGGCAAAAAAGACAGGATTAGTGTACTACCCAAAAAACTACAAAATGATTTATATCATATCATTGCTGGCAAGAAACAAGGTGATTATGTTTTCGCTTCTAACCGAGGAGGCAAGCTCACCACAACATCTCTGCAAAAAATGTTTCGTAAGAGTTTAGCGAAAACGAAAATTAATAAACCAGCGACTTTTCACTCGCTTCGCCACTCTTTTGCTACACATTTGCTAGAAAATGGTACAGATGTGCGGTATGTGCAGGAACTTTTGGGACACAGTAATATACGAACAACACAAGTGTATACACAGGTCACGAATCCAAAGTTAAAAAATATAAAAAGTCCATTATGAAGTCCTTGATCACAAAATGCCGAAGCGAAATCCTGCAACAAAAAAAGTTCTTTGCGTTTTTCATTGATTTGCAAAGGAAGCGACGAAAACAAAACCATAAAATTTCCTTTCAATTTTTTGCGGCTCCCCCCTGCACCCCCCGCCGTTTTAAAAGGAAAGGCAAGGAAATTTTTGGTTTTGGTTCGCGACTGGAAGGAGCGCGAGGCGCGGATTGTCAGTATTACTACGAAATCCGAGCGTACGACTTGGTTCAAAGCCACCACGCGCTCCGCGCGTGCGAAGCTAATCAAAATCCGCAGGATTTTGTTCATACAGAGTTCGAACTTCGTTCAAGAAACACCGCCAGTTGGAATTTTTCAAGCTAGTGGAAGTCGCCTCGCTTCGGTCGAGCGTCGTATGGGAGACGGAACAATACTTGACAAAACTATTTAAATGATGTACTACCTTTAATAGAAAGTGAGGTGACTGTGAAAATTGGTGAAGTAACAATGCTTGCTGTCTTGGTTGTAATCGTATCGGTCCTTGTGGGCTCGAATGGTGACTTGAGTAACTTTGAGAGTGTTCGAATCCCGCTCATTGTCGGACTCGGAATAGCGATTATCTTGACCTTGGGTCTGACGATACTGGACATGAAGCACCCTCGGTCACGAAGAATGCGTAACAGAGAGTGAAACACCAAAAAAGAAGCTGGCGATACTACGTAGTGGTGTCGTCGGCTTCGTCGCTTTTATAATCACTTAATTATATTTTCAGGAATTCCCCCAGCTAGAAAATCTAGGATGTTTTGCGCTGCAATTTCACTCATTTTACCTCTCGTATCTTCAGTTGCTGAAGCAATATGCGGAGTAATCACAACATTCGGTAATTCAGCCAAACCAGGAGCCAGCTCTGGCTCTTTTTCAAAAACATCAATTGAGGCACCTTTTATCTTTCCAGATTTTAGTGCATCAACCAAAGCAAACTCATCTACAACTGGACCTCTGGAGGAATTAATTAAGTACGCACCTTTTTTCATCATAGCGAGGCGTTCTTTATTTATTAAATGTCTTGTTGATGGAAGAAGTGGAACATGAATGGTCACGACATCTGCCTCTTTCAAAACTGCTTCTGGTGTATCATAAAATTTCGCACTTAAATCTTTTTCAAAATGTTCATTCTGTTTAATGTCGTAGTAGATAATATTCATATCAAAACCCTTGTGAGCATGGTAACCAACACGATAACCAATTCGTCCCGCACCCAAAACCCCTAAGGTCTTCCCCTTCAAATCAGTTCCTAAAAGTAATTCTGGTGCCCAGCCTTTGTATTTCCCTTCCCGCGTAAATTTATCTCCTTCGGTTACTCGCCTAGTAATAGAAAGCATTAAAGCCATGGTGTGCTCAGCGACAGTGTTGGTCAAAACACCTGGTGTATTAGTAATTGTAACTCCTCTTTTCTTGGCTTCCTTTATGTCAATATTGTTATAGCCAACTGCGTAATTGGCGAAAATTTTTGCACTCGGAGCTGCGTCAAAAATTTCCCCATTAATCTGATCTGTTAAAAGGCAAAGTACAGCGTCATACTCTTTTTTCTTAAGCTCTGTTGTCAGCTCTTCTTTGGTAAGAACTCCGTCTTTGGCACTGACATCAACCTCGTGCCCTGCGTCTTGGAGCATTTTGATTCCAACTTCAGGGATTTTTCTTGTCACATAAACTTTTGACATGAAATCATTATATCAAAAATAATTTCATAGAGTTTTCAAGGCTATTGATTTCCCTTAGCTTACTGGTATAATCCCAGAGTAAACATGGCTCAAATATTGCCTATAATTCAGATAGCCCTTAGCGTCCTTTTGATTGCAGGGGTTCTCTTACAGCAGTCTGATGCTGGTCTTGGAAGCGCCTTTGGCGGAGGAGACGGTTCAGGACAGCACACTAGAAGAGGTATGGAAAAAAACATTTTCAATGCGACAATTATTATTGCTATTCTTTTTGCCGTTTCGGCATTTATCGCCCTTATAATATAGATTGCCCAGCGTCATTTTCCTTTAATGGGAAAGTGCAGTCGGGCTTGTAATATAATCCACCTTGTTATACTCTTTACTTGTAAGGACTGGTCTCCAATAATCACAAATGGAACTTCCCTGTACTCTTATTCAATCCGTGAACGACTTACGAAATAAACTTAAAAAGCGAATCAATATAAAATTTCTGGATAGACTTCAAGCTTCTATTCAGAATCTTAATTTCAAAGATAAAGTAACCTTTTACGCTTTCGCTGCCCTTTTAATTTTAAGTACTTTCCTCTTATTAATGGGAGCCAGTCGTGCCTTAACAGTTGAGATACCGAGAGAGGGTGGAAAAATTACCGAAGGAGTAATCGGCTCTCCTAGATTTATCAACCCCCTTCTGGCTATTTCGGACACCGACAGAGATTTAACCAGCTTAGTCTATTCAGGATTAATGAAGGCAACCGCTGAAGGGGCCTTGGTTAATAACTTAGCTGAGAGCGTTGAAATTTTAGATGGAGGCCTTAGATATATTTTTATAATAAAAGAGGATGCAGTATTCCATGATGGCGAATCGGTCGACGCTGATGATATTGTCTTCACAGTAGAAATGGCTAAAAACGATTTATTAAAGAGCCCCAGAAGAGCTTCATGGGAAGGAATCGACGTTGAGAAAATTGATAATAAGACCGTGATGTTTAGTCTAAATGAACCTTACTCACCATTTCTAGAAAATGCCACAATCGGCATATTACCATTCCATATCTGGGGTGAGTTAAAAGTAGAAGAAATAACATTCAGTGATTTTAATATTGAGCCAATTGGTTCTGGCCCATATGAAGTCAAAGATATTAAAAAGAATTCATCCGGCATTCCAGAATCATATAAGCTCTCCGCCTTTGGTGAACATATTTTAGGAGAACCATTTATTCAGGAAATTGAATTGAAATTTTACGACAGCGAAGGAGAGCTGATAAGAGCCTTTAATAAGAGAAACGTGAATAATATCCATTCCATTTCTCCGGAATCAACAGCAAGCCTGAAAGGAAGGGGTACAACTATTATCACTTCTCCTCTCCCAAGAGTTTTTGGATTATTTTTCAACCAGAACCAAGCAACTGTCTTTACCAATATAGAAGCCCGTGCAGCACTCAATGCTGGTATTAATAAAGAAAGAATCATTTCAGAAGTTTTAAACGAATTTGGAACATCGGTGGATGAGCCACTTCCCCCAGGAATCTCAATTAGAAGAAAAGTGAAAATAACAGAAGACAGTAATTTGAATCCAACTGAAGAAGCAATAAATATATTAGAGAGAAATGGCTGGGCAAGAGGCAGTGACAATATTATGATTAAAAAAACGAAGAAAGAAGACTACAGATTAAGTTTTTCAATTTCAACTTCAAATGCACCAGAGTTGAAATCAGTCGCGAATATTCTAAAGGAAGAATGGGAGAAAATTGGAGCAGAAATTGAATTGAGATTTTTTGAAACCGGCCTTTTGAATCAAGAAGTTATAAGGCCAAGAGAATATGACTCACTTCTATTTGGAGAAATAGTCGGCAGAGATTTTGACCTCTTCGCTTTTTGGCACTCTTCACAACGAAACGACCCTGGTTTAAATATCGCCCTTTATACAAACATTACAGCTGATAGTTTGCTCGAAGGTATTAGAACAACTTCAACTAGACGGGAGAAAGAAGATCTGTATATTGAATTTGAAAGAGAAATTGAAAACGATATTCCGGCAGTCTTTCTTTACTCGCCTGATTTTATATATGCAACAAATAAAAAAATTAAAGGTCTTAGTGTTGGAATCGTTACAACCCCAGCAGAACGATTCTTACATGTGGATGAATGGTACTTAAAGACCGACAGAGTCTGGCCATTCTTCACAAATTAACAGTTAATTATTAATTTGAAAGTGAACAAAAAACAAAAAGTGGCTAGACGGCCTTCTTCTCCAAAAGGCTTTAGTCAAAACAAAGGAAAGAGAAGTATGCGAATGAAAAGGGGTCCAAAAAAAATCCCAAGGGTTAATATTAATACCGAAAAATTACATAAAATTCCAGATTTGAAAAAAGGTGATGTAAGAATTATTACCCTTGGTGGAGTCGAGGAAATCGGCAAAAATATGACCGCTGTTGAGTACGGCAATGACATCGTTATTATTGATTCTGGTTTTCAATTCAAAGAAGAGGACACTCCGGGTATAGACTTCATTCTGCCCAACACAAAATATCTTGAAGAAAGAAAGCACAAAATTAAAGCACTCTTGATTACACATGGACACCTTGATCATATTGGAGCAATCCCTTATGTCATGGACAAAATTGGTAATCCTCCGATTTATACCAGAGAGTTCGGCACAATGATGATTATGAAAAGACAGGAGGAATTCCCTACTTCACCAGCTCTTAATATAAAAATAGTTAAGGGTAAAGAGAAAATTAAATTCAGTGACCTCTCTGTTAGCTTCTTCGAGGTCGACCACTCCATTCCAGACTCCATGGGGATTATTGTAGAGACTCCTTATGGAGATATTATTAATACCGGCGATTTAAAGATTGACCACCACGACGGCATTCCAAGTAAGAGAGAGGTTGATAAATACAAGCTTTTCAAAAACAGAAAGGTCTTGATGATGACACTTGATTCGACAAATATTGAAAGACGAGGCTGGTCTTTGCCAGAAGATATTGTTATAGAAAACGTTAAAAAGATAATTAAAGACGCCAGAGGTCGGTTGATTATTGGAGTCTTCTCATCACATATCGACAGAATTATCTCCTTCATAAATTATGCAGAAAAATTAAATAAAAAAGTCGTTATTGAAGGGTTTAGTATGAAAAACAACATTGAGATTGTTAAAAAACTGGGACTAATAAAGACAAATAATATTATCCCAGTCACAACTATGGAAGATTACCCGCCAGATAAAATCTTAATCCTTTCAACCGGAGCCCAAGGTGAGCAGTTTGCGGGGCTAATGAGAATGGCCAATAAAACACACAAGCATATCAAACTTAATAAAAATGACACGGTCTTGATGTCTTCGTCAATTATCCCCGGAAACGAAAGAGCTATTACCAAACTGAAAGACAATCTTTACAGGCATGACCCAAAGGTTATTACTTATCTTGATGCAGAAGTCCATGCATCCGGACATGCTTACAGGGAAGAAATCACATGGGTTCACAAACAAGTTGATTACAAATTCTTCATGCCGGTTCACGGATATCACTATATGCTGAAAATGCATGCGGAGTTGTCGGAATCGCTTGGCACCAGACCCGAAAATATTGTTGTTCCTGACAATGGCTCAGTTATCGAAATCACAGATAAGGGCACAAAAATAAATATCAGAAAGGAAAAAGCGGCATCAAACACTATTATGGTGGACGGCTTTTCTGTCGGCGGTACTCAAGAGATGGTCATCCGAGATAGAAAACTTTTGGCAGAGGATGGGATTGTTTTAGTTGTAGCTTCAATCGATCCTCGAACTGGATCTCTCCGAAAATCACCCGATATTATTGCCAGAGGATTCGTTTATGTGAAAGAGTCGCAGGATTTATTGGCTCAAACCCGACTTATCATTAAGAAGAGTGTGGAATCAAACACTAAAGGCATGAACCCTATAAACTTTGATTATATCAAAGACGCCCTAACCAATGATGTTCGAAAATTTCTATTTCAGAAGACAGCTAAGTCCCCAATGGTAATTCCTGTTATAATAGGGGTCTAATGAAACAGAAAATTACCGCACTTTATTTGGTGGCATTCTTTCTGAGTCTTCATATTGCCCTGCCGGCTTATGTCAACTCAACTTTCTTAAGTAATTTCGTGGCCGAGAGATTTATTGGAATCATCTACACCATTGGTTCAATTTTGACAATTATCATCTTCGCCTTTGTTCCGCAAATCCTAACAAGATTTGGTAATTTCAAAGTAGCCGTTACTATTCTTGGAATTGAAACACTGGCAGTAGTTTCTCTGGCTATAACCCAAAATCCAATTTTTATCATTATCGCTTTCATTGGAAGCATTAGCTTAATTAGGGTTGCGGCTTTTAATTCAGATGTCTTCTTGGAAAGTTTGTCTACCGATAGCAAAACTGGAGGCATCAGAGGATTCTTTTTCTCATCCTCAAATGTTGCCTGGGTTGCTTCCCCTGTTTTGGCTGGATTTATTTTGGGTGACGACAATTACACCAGACTCTATGCCCTGACTGCCTTAGCTGCAATTCCAGTCATAATTATCTTCTTTAAAAAATTCAGTAACTTTAAGGATCCTGCTTACGACCATTTTCCGTTTTGGAAAACCCTCAAGATAATGATGAACCGTGACGGCATTAGAAAAATATTTTTGTCAAATATTATGCTACGGTTTTTCTATTCTTGGATGGTTATTTATACGCCGATTTACCTGCACGAACATATTGGTTTTAGCTGGGGTGAAATCGGTTTAATTTTCTCCATCATGCTTGTGCCTTTTGTGGTTTTGGGAATCCCTCTTGGCAAAATTGCTGACAAATATATCGGAGAAAAAGAACTTTTGAGCTTAGGCTTCGTTATTGTCGCAGTTTCGACAGCTTATCTTTCATTTGTTGATAGTTCAAACTTTTTAGTCTGGGCACTGGTTCTCTTGGTTACCAGAATCGGAGCAAGTATGGTTGATATTATGAGTGAGACATACTTCTTTAAAAAAATAGATGGCAGTGATTCCAACTTACTTGGATTTTTCAGAATGACTGGACCAATCGCCTTTATAATAGGCCCTCTTCTTGCAACACTTGTTCTGCCTTTCGTTGGTATAAAATATCTGTTCTTAGTCTTGGGAATTTTAATGCTTTGGGGACTTCGATACTCATTAACCCTTAAGGATACCCTTTAAATCACCCTTCAATAACGGCGAGAACATCAATAGCAACCAAAATTCCAGTATTATTTTTGCTTCCACTACTGCTGTATAACTCTTCATGCATGAGTAGATTTTAACAACAAAACACCCCCTCCAAAAAGAAGGGGTGTTCGTAAAAACATTTCCTAAAATTATCGGCTCTTTAGGTATACCAGCAAAGCAAAGACAAACGCTGCTATGTGGAACCATAGGTCTGAAGTCAGTCCTCCACTCCAATCTTCAATGATTATCAAGGCCGTACCCAAGGCATAAACTAAGGTAAAGTAGACATGGACGCTCTTGTGTCCTCCCCAGGCATACAAAAGCTGAATAAGCCATGCCACTGCCACCAAAGCTAAAGCTAAAGTCATCATAATCTTCTTAGCATTAATATTAAAAAACCTTAAGGAATTGAGCTCCGACAAGCTCAAAACAAATAAATAAAAGGTTATTTAAATGATAGAACAAAATTAGACCACAACTTAGAACACTTGTGGAAAAGTTTTTAAGGTTTAAACACCTAAAAGTTTGGCTAATTTGGGCTCATCGAAGCCAATAACAATATCTTGCTGCTCTCCTTCTGCACCATTACTGACTATGATTACTGGAACACCCATTTGACTAGTTTTTTCTATCATTTCTTTTCTTTTTTCCATATCAGTTGCCACATTGTAATCCGTAAATTCTATATTCTTTTCACCAAAATATTCTTTGGCTGCATGGCAGAAGTGACAGGCTGGTGTTGTGTAAATCTCCACTTTTTTAGACATATTTTTTGTGTTTAATTAAAAAAATAATTTAAGTCTTAGGATTTTATCATTTCTCCATCATATGAATCAACCCCTTTTTTCAAAACATACATCCCTAATAAGAAAAGGACAATGGAAGTCGCAGCAGAAACCATGCAATATACACAAAACTCTCCTATGACAAAAGCTTGAAGATAAATAAACCAAAAAGAAACAAGAAGCCCGATAGTCGTAAACTTCGCAACCTTTCTGATTAGAAGGGTGCTCCTGTTAATGTTATATAAGAGAGTTGCAAAAAATATAATTGCGTAGTAAATCAGTCCAAAGGCGGCTACTGGTATATTGAAAAGTTCCGAATATTCACTCTGGAGGACTATGTCACAATCTTGAATTAGAAAACATCCGGCTTCCCCTCCCTGTAGATGAGTAAGAGTTAAATAGCCAGCATTCAGCATGCCAATCAAAGAAAAAAGAAGTAAAGAATTTATAAGCCAATTTTTGGGTTTTTGCATTATTTACTAGAGGTCTTTATCATGCCCCAGAGCCACGGATTAATACATCGGCCAGAACTATAATTAATAATATATGTCATTATACCAAATTGCTGCCGGACAGGGACTCGAACCCCGATTTTTTGGACCAGAACCAAACGTCCTACCATTAGACGATCCGGCATTCGTAATTAAGATAACTCAAATTTTTAGAATTTAAAAGCTAGATTTTCAAGTACCTTCTAACAGCTAGATAACTTGAACCGCCCCCGAGAACAATCCCAGCAACAAGCATTATTAGAAAAATATGACCAAAGTTGTTTAGATAGTAGTCAAAAATACTAATTCCCCCAAAAAAGGTTTCGGTTGAAGGACCGAGCCAAAGAGTTAATGGGTAAAAGAGAATAAGAGCAATGAAGGCAGAAATAACCCCAGATAGGGCGCCCTCTACCACAAACGGCCCTCTGACATATTTGTTTTCTGCCCCCACTAGTTTCATTACGGAAATCTCGTCCCTTGCTGTAAAAACCGTCAAGCGAACCGTGTTAAACGTCATAGCTATGGAAATAAATATAAATAGGAATACTAGGGCTAAAGAGAGTGTTTCAATTGAATCTATAATACTATTAAGGTGGTCAATTGCTACTTTGTTTTGGTAATAGTTAACCCTATCGATAATTGCATTCCCGTCTCCGGAAGCTAAAGCATTCTGTGAATCCAAAAATTTGGCAATGCCTTCATATTGAGAAGTCTCTTTGGCTTTAATATTTAAATTCGCGCCCAGCGGATTTTCATTAAGTTCATCAAGAGCCTGTAAAATAAGCTGGTCATCCTCATGCCTTTCCCTAAAAACTGCAAGTGCTTTCTCACGGTTTACATATTCAACAAGGCCAACCTCCGGTAAAGCTTCAACTTGAGTTTTCAAGTCCAAGATTTCTGATTCAGGAGCAGTAGTTAAAAAATAGACATTGATATCAACTTTATCCTTTAATTGAGTTAATGAAGTATCAAACATTGCCCCCAGAAAAATCAGGGCACCAATGATAAAAAGGGAGAGAGCCATAACCAAAGTTGAAGCCAGCGAAACAAAAGCATTTCGCCAAAAGCCAACAAAACCTGAACGAAGTATTCTCTTTAAGTCAGTCCACATCATAAACATATTCTACTACAAAGTGTATTTACCAGATTTATCATCCCTAACAACCTTACCCATATCTAAAGTAATAACTCTCCTGCCGAGTGAATCAACCACACCTTTGTTGTGAGTCGTCAGAATAACGGTCGTGCCGAGGTCATTAATTTTCTTCAGAATCTGAACAATTTCTTGTGTGTTTATAGGGTCTAAATTCCCAGTTGGCTCGTCAGCAATAACAACCTCCGGCTGATTTATAATCGCCCTTGCAATAGCTAAACGCTGTTTTTCTCCACCAGAGAGTTCGTGAGGGAAATTCCATGCTTTCTCGGTTAAATCTACAAGCTCAAGAACGTGTGGCACATCAGATTCAATTTCTTCATCACTCTTGCCAGCGACTTCCATGGCAAAGGCAATATTTTCATAAGCAGTCTTATTTGGTAAAAGCCGAAAATCCTGAAAGACAGTGCCAATTTTTCTTCGATGGTCATTTAATTCATTTTTACTTAAAGAGCAAACATCTGCCGAACTATAAAAGACTGCTCCATCTGTCGGCCTCTCTTCAGCTAAAAGCATTTTTAAAAGGGTGCTTTTCCCTGCTCCAGAAGCACCAACAATCGAGACAAATTCCTTTGGTAAAACGGTAAAGCTCACCTTGTCTAAGGCTACAGAATCGTCAGAGTAAATCTTTGAAACATTATCAAAGTGAATCATTATTAGAGATTTTTTTCTGCTTTAATAAATTCTTCCAACCCACCATCTAAAACACCCTCAACGTCCCTGACTTCCACTTCTGTTCTGTGGTCCTTAATCATTTTATATGGATGAAGAACATAGGAGCGAATCTGGTTTCCCCATTCAACCTCGGTAGTTTTTGAAACATAAAGTCCATGCTCTTTCTTCTTCTTACGCTCTTCCTCAATATGATATATCTTCCCTTCAAGAATTTCCAGCGCTTTTTCCTTATTTTGCTCTTGACTTCTTTCACTTTCTACATGTACAGAAAGCTTAGTTGGTTTGTGCACAATTCTGACAGCCGTTTCTCTCTTATTTACATTTTGTCCCCCCGGCCCTGATGATCGGGCAAAAGAAATATCTAAATCATCCTCTGAAATGTCCATCTCCTTTACACTTTCGAATTTGGGAATCACTTCAACCATTGAAAATGAAGTGTGCCTCTGACTCTTGGCGTTAAACGGGGAAATTCTGACAAGCCGATGAACTCCTGATTCATTTTTTAGGGTTCCGTAGACATTCTTCCCTTGAATTTCAAATGTAAGATTCCTGTATCCTCCATGATTATTTTCGTTCCGGTGAAGAATATTAATAATCCAACCCTTGTCTTCTATATATTTCTGATACATTTTGAAAAGCATTGCCGAAAAATCTTCGGCATCGTCGCCGCCCGCTCCGGAGAAAATTGTCATGACTGCTCCCCCTTTGTCATATTTCCCAATACCTTCAAGCTGGTCCTTTAATTCCTGAAGTTCTTTTATTTTTGCCTGCGCCACATTTTTATCATTCCAGAAATCAGAAGATTGTATCTCTTTTTCCAGACTTTCAATTTTTGATTTTATATCATCCATAATGCTTGATGAGCCGAAGGCGAGGATTGAACTCGCGACCTCACCATTACGAGTGGTGCGCTCTACCAACTGAGCTACTTCGGCTTTCAAGGGAGCTCGGGGGCGGAATCGAACCGCCGGCCTCACCCTTACCATGGGTGCGCTCTAACCGACTGAGCTACCCGAGCAACAAGTTAAAGAAGACAGAAAAGTAGCCCAAAAACAAAGACTGGGGAGTTTCCATTTTCGTATTATTACTATGCGCGCTTTCGTGGATGTTGTTGGAACTGAGATTATTAAGTCCTTTCATTAAAATTAAAGAACTGAGATTATTAAGTCCTTTCATTAAAATTAAAAAAGGGGCTACATCGCTGTAGCCCCTCGGGTCGAACGACTGGATTCTTGTTCTCCGTCCGGCAGTTAAGCGGGACGAAATTACTCCAGATCGTCTACCCGTCCATGCCCGCCTGAGCCTCCATCTGCTCCCGGTGGGCATGCTGTTCCCGCTCCACGCGAGCCTTCATCTTGGTGTAGAACTCGCCACAGGCGGTTCTCACCATTTCCAGGAGCATCAGCCTGGCTTCCGTTGTGTCAGCCGGACCCATGTCCTTGGTCAGCTCGCCGAGCTCCCTGGACAACCCTCCCAGCTTTTCGGAGACCGACTTCGTGATCGCCGCCTGGATGAGCCGTTCGTGGATGTGTTGCGGGTGGTGGTCTGCCATAGCAGAACCTCCTTGAATGTAGACTAGTTCATTCCAGCCTACGCCCACATTATATATCAAACTGCTGGAAAAGTCAATAGCAACTAAAGAAGTCAGTTAGTCTTAGCTTTCCACCACTCCTTAGCAATTACTTCCAACTCTTTCAGATAGCCATTTTTACCCTTCCTGTAAGCAGGATAGTCATTTGGGTGTTGCTCGTTTAGTTTTATTTTTAAATCTTCATATTCTTTAGCCTTCTCTGGGTGTTCTTTTAGATAGCTTGTTACTTCAATAAAATGTCTTGCTTCTTCTGACCCCTCAAAACAGACGTGAATATTTTGAGTTTTTTGGTCATTGTCTTCAGACTTCCAAAATGTAGTAGTTCCCTCTTGGATATAGTTATCTTGATACTCATATCCAAGTCCAACCATTTTCTCTTTTTCCTCAACTAAATCTTGAACATCAGGAACTATCAATAAGATATCCACTATTGGCTTGGCTTTAATTTCTGGAATTGCTGTAGAGCCGACATGAACTATTTTCATCGCTTTACCTCTAAAAACTTCTTCCAAAGTCTTTTTGATTTCCTCAAATTTATCATTCCAGTCCGTAGTATAGCTAACCAAAGAATATGGACGCTTCTTTTTCTTGTGTTCAGTTATCTCGTCAAAAAAATGTTCCTCTTTCATATTAAATCTTTCTCCATGAGAAGGGTGTCTGTATATTTACCATTATCCCTTTTAATATCATTCTCAAATTTCTCTAAGAGCTTGTATCCATTCTTTTCAGCAAATTTAACTGCTGTTACATTATCTGCAATCACATAAAGTCTAACCTTTTCGGCACCTCTGGACTTTGCCCATTCTTCTCTAGCTTTCACCAATTCCTTGGCCATACCTTTTCCACGATATTCAGACAAAACACCTAGCTTATGCATTACTGGTATTTCAGGGAATTTATCATAGAAATTAATACGCCCCATACCAACAAAATTATTATCATCAATAGCAATAAAAGTCTTTCCGTCTTTTTTCTCCAACCTATTAATCCAATAATCCCCATCTTTCACAGACATTTCTTCATATGTGTCTACAAAGGCTTGCGGGTCTTCTCTTAATAGAGTTAGATACAAATCACGAACTTTCTCCCAATCTTTGACTATCGCTTCTCTAATTTCCATACCAAAATCCTACCACAGTTCAAAATCCCTAAAACCCTTACACTTTTAGTGATTTTAGATGCTCACTATCTCCAACCCACAATGCTCGCACAATCGTCCTAATATGCGCGGGTGATGGGATTTGAACCCACGACCTTCCCCGTGACAGGGGGACACTCTCACCAGGCTGAGCTACACCCGCATATTTAAAACTCTTAAAACTTCTCTAAACTTTTTGTGTTTCTTTATTAAATATAAAGTGGCAGGCACATTATTATACATAAATTTATATAGGGCAAGTGAATCTTATATAAACTCACAAATCTACTCAACTGAAAAGAAAAAGGCACACCACCCACTGTGAGTGATGCGCCCGTGGTTGTCCCGGAACAAGGGGGATCGGTTCTTGTTCTGCCCTTGCTCTCGTAAAGAGAGGAAGAACAATTACCCGTTTAGGAGGGAGAGTTCCCTCACCCTGTCGTTCTTTCGGGACGTGCCTTGGCCTCCTAGCCTTACGCTGGAACGATTCGAGGGGGCCTCTCCTCCTCGTTCTTGTGAGGCACTGGTTCCACCCGGAAGGTGGGTTCCTTGAACATATCTGTAACCAGCTCAAGGACGACCCCCTCAAGTACCTCACTGAGTTCCTCTGGTTTTACTTTGATTTTCCGAGCCATGTTCCCGAGTTCACGCCTGAACTCGGAAGGGGGTAGGAGTCTGAAGTTGTTGAGGATGTAGTGACTCAGCAACTTGTTGCAAATGATAACGCGTCTGCTTTTGTTGTTCACGATAGACCTCCTAATGTACTGTTGCCACGAAGCTTTCGTGACTTAGGGCCCCAAAACCACTCTGGGGACACTTCAATTATAGTAAATGACACTCTTACTGTCAAGTCATTGCGACAGAAAAAGTCGGATTCTGGTGCCGGGGGTGGGAGTTGAACCCACGACCTCTGCTTTATGAGTGCAGTGCTCTAACCAACTGAGCTACCCCGACATTATACAAACAATAATTAGCATAATGAAATAAAGTTCCTTTTTCAAGCATCTTTATTCTTTTTTTCTAATGTCCTATACTCCTAGAATATGCCCGAGATAATCCAAAACTACCTGCAAATCCACATTGCTTTGGCGCCTGTCATTTCCATTATTTTAAGAACAGCATCTATAATAGCTGCACCTGTTCCTGGTACTCCAATTGACCTCTTAAATTTAGCTTTTTTTAGCAAAATGGCTGGGTTTATTTATGCCGAATCCAGTATTATTATTGGAAGCTCTATGAACTTCTGGATTGCTAGAAAATTTGGGAGACCGGCTGTTAAAAATTTCATTCCACTTGAAAAAATAGATCTTTGGGAGAAAAGAATCGATGAGAAAAGCGGTTTCGGAGGATTAATACTTATAAGAATGTTTACCGTCTCAATATTTGACTATTTAAGCTATGTCGCCGGTTTAACCAAAATAAGTTTTTGGAAGTTTCTATCTACTTCTATAATTGCCTCTATTCCGCCAATGGCTGCCCTTTATTATTTTGGGGGAATTATTTTAGAGAGGGAATTCTTCTTGGCACTGTTGCTAATAGCACCATTTATAATTCTTGGAATCCTCTTTCATCAGGGAAAGATTTTTAAGAGATTTGCTGACTATCTAAGTATTCAAGACAGAATAAGAAAAATAAATAATTTCATAAACAAAAACAGAGAACCATAGTTCTCTGATTTTGTTTAAGTGTTGCGGGGCCGGGATTTGCACCCGGGTCTCGAGGTTATGAGCCTCGTGAGATACTACTTCTCCACCCCGCTATATTGCCAAGTCATTATACAAAAAAATCAGCTAAAAACAATTGCCGCACCCCGATTGTAAGTCGTCGGAGGTGCGGCAAGGTAAACGAGGCTATTCCAGCGTCAGGCCAGATTGTCGAAGTCTTCCCACTTGGGCTTTGTGGAACCGTCGAAAAGGACTTGAACCATCACCGTTCGGGGATGGCCAATAACCAATCTTGGTGGCTGGAAATCCTTGGCAATCCCTCCCTGTCCACTGGACTTACTCCTTACTCTCTGCCCCACTTTAATTTTCTTGGAAGAGGGTTCAGGGCCATCAGAAACTGATTGAACCTCACCCTTCTCTGTAACGAGGATAAATATTCTATTCCCCACGGCATCACCTCCAATCAAGAAGTTACCAGAAGATTACAACTTGTCAATTATTCTTCCCCTGGCTTCCCTATTTCAAGTGGTTCAACCCCTGCCGAGGTACCAGAAATTTTCAATACATCCTTATCAATTTTTTTAAGCTCTTTATGGGCTGTATTGTAATGATTGACTGTCGTCCCAAGAGAACTACCAAGCTTTCCCAAAAAAGTATCATAGTTGGCTACATGCCTGCCCAGAACTTCCACGTTCTGTCTGATTTCTTTAGCACTCTCCTCAATCTGCAAGGCCCGAAGCCCTTGTAAAACTGTTTGGAGATAGGCCATGAATGAAGTTGGTGAGACGATAATCACTTTCTTTTGCTGAAAAGCATACTCAATCAAATCTCTTGTATTTGCCTTAACTGCTCCAACTTGATTGACTAAAAGATCGTAGTAAATCCCTTCCGATGGTATAAACATAAAAGCAAAGTCCATCGTACCCTCTTTTGGTCTAATATATTTACTGGTTTCGTTAATCCTATTTTTTAAATCCTGCCTGAATGCTTTTTCAAGTTTCTCTCTTTCACTCTGCTCTCTTTCTTCTAAAATTTTATTGTAATTTTCAAGAGAGAATTTTGAATCAATCGGCAAAATTTTACCCTTTTCCAAAAAAATCACTGCATCAACTATTTCCCCATTATCAAACTTGTATTGCATTTTAAACCTGTCGGGCGGTAAAACATTTTTCAAAACTGTTTCTAAATAATACTCCCCCAGAACTCCTCTTTGCTTTGGATTTTTCAAAACGTCCTGTAAATTCTGAAGCTGGTCGGCAAAACCTAAAACATTCTTATTCGTCTCTTCTAATTTTGTCAGTCCCTGCACAACGTCTCTCACAATCCTGTTTGCCTCATTGGACTGACTTTGTATTTGCTTGGTAGTCTCTCCAATTTTTTGGTCCATCGTTTTGGTAAGCTCATTTAATTGAGTCTGGAGCATTAAAAAGCTATTCGAATCAGCTCCGTCTCCATCCTTGCGGTTAAACCACCAGATTAGAAACCCGAGCAAAATAAAGCCAAAAATCAGAATAACATTCGTTAACATGGGCGCATTATATCACCAAATGAAAAGGCCGTCTTGAAGCGCTGGGCGCGTGCTCCACGACGGCGACAAATTATCACAAGTTTCCCTTGGATGACTTAAATAGCAGGAATTTTGCAACCTCTATAGTCAAGAGGTTGAATATTCCAACTATAAATAGGAAGCTGATTCCCTTCAAACTTAAAGGAACTAGCCGCAAAAGCTCTCTTAATGGCTCTAGTGCCAAAGCACCGAACAATAGGGTAATACTTATGAACATTGAAAGAATAAGGTACTTGTTTGAGAAAATGTCTATCTTCCAAATCGGTGTCCGAAGACTCTTAAATGAAAGAGAAAAGAAAATCGAGTCAAGAGCCAAAACAGCAAAGATCATCGTCCTCACTTCTTCAATCGGTAGCCCAAGTCTCAACAAAAAGAAGTAGATAATAACGGTGGAGACTCCGGTAATAACACCAACTGTGAATATCAATTTTTTAACCTCTGGAGTTAGAACGTTTCTTGAAGAGAGAAGATGTGGTCTCCTTTTCATTACATCGCCCTCTTTTGGTTCAAAAGCAAAAGCAAAATTCATTGCTCCTTCTTCAACAATATTTATCCAAAGAATCTGAGCCGGCAAAATTGGCAGAGGTAGTCCAAAGGCCAGAGCGGCCACTATAATAAAAATTTCCCCAAAACTAGTTGAGAGGAGAAAGCTGATAATTTTTTTGAGGTTGTCTACTATTCTTCTTCCCTCTTCGATGGCCCGAACAATGACCGAGAAGTTATTGTCGAGTAAAATCATGTCTGATGACTCTTTGGCCACTTCCGTTCCGCTATTAACAGCAATTCCAATGTCAGCACCTTTAAGGGCTGGGGCATCATTTACACCATCCCCAGTCATAGCAACTATTTCTCCGGCACCCTGCAAAATTCTTGAAATCCGAAGTTTTTGCGAAGGTAAAACTCTAGCAAAAACTTTAACCTTTTTCAAAACTCCCAATAAATCCTTATCGTTCATAGAAGCAATATCCTTGCCTTCTAAAATCATGTCCTCACGAGTAGCAATACCGACATCCTGGGCAATTTTATGCGCCGTAAAAACATTATCTCCTGTAATCATAATAACCCTGGCCCCCGCTTCTTTGGCCGTCTTGATAGCAGCGCCAACATCTTCCCGAATAGAGTCTTCAAATGAAATCAGGCCGGCAAAGATAATATTGTTATACTCCTTGCTTTCCTTAATATTGGTTTTGGGTAGATTTTTTGAATTTGTATCCTTATACGCCAAAGCCAGAAAACGAAGTCCTTGCCTGCTCCATTTTTCCTGAATTTTCTCAAATTCCTTTTTGACTTCGTTGGTAATTTTAATTTCTTTTCCATTCTTCAGAACAAAATCAGATTTCTCCAAAAGAGCTTCCGGCGAACCACTTAAATATACTCTCTTTTGTTTAGTACCTGCTACATAATTCAGGGAAGCTAAAAATCTGTTTTCCGATTCAAAAGGCAGAAAATCAATTCTCCTGTCAGTCTCTTCCATGTCAAAATAATTAAAGCCGGCTTCAAGTCCAGCCATAATAATGGCTTTTTCCAGAGGTCGGCCTCTGACAATAATTTCTGAATCCTCTTCATTCTCTTCAATGAAGGCATCAGATGAAAGAACTGTCATTTTTAGAAGTTCCCTTTCGTCGCTTTCGTTAAAATCAGATTTATTTATAGTCCCCAGGGTATAAGTTGAAGCAAGCTTCATTACCCCCTTGGTTAAAGTGCCGGTTTTGTCGGTCAAAATAACCGTTGTCGAGCCAAGGGTTTCAGCTGCTAAAAGATTCCGAACCAGTCCACCTTTATTTAAAATTCTTTCCATTCCTAAAACCAAAACAACGGTCACTGCTGCGGGTAGCCCTTCAGGAATAACAGAAACAGCCATGGCGACCGAAACCAAAAGCATTTCCCCTATTTCGAGCCCTCTGAAAATTCCAAGACCAAAGATAAGGAGGACGATTACACTGACAGCAAAAGCTAGAAACTTTGCAATTCTTCTAATATTCCTTTGTATCGGTGTTCGTCTTTTGCTATCTGAGGAAAGACTCTCGGCAATTCTTCCTATTTCAGTTTTAGCACCAATCTGAACCACAACCCCTTTGGCAAAACCAGAGGAGACGAGAGTTCCCATCCAAGTCATGTTTGATTGATCTGATAACGGTTTTTCTCTGGCCACAACTACGGCTTCCTTTGGTACATCGGCCCATTCTCCAGTTAAGACACTTTCATTAACCTCAAAATTTGTTGCTTCAACTAATCTAATATCCGCTGGCACAAAACTACCCGCCTCCAAGAAAACCAAATCACCTTGAACCAAATCCTCAATTGGAATTATAAATTTTCTACCGTGGCGTATGACCGAAGTAAAGTGTTTTTGAGAATTATTTAGTTTTTGGAAGGCCTTGTCCGCTCTTTCTTCTTGTAGAGTTCCAATAAGGGTGTTTATAAAAACAGCAATGAAGATTACCGCCGTGTCTATATATTCTTTTAGAAAAAAAGTGACTAAACCAGCAACAACCAAGACTAGAACTAGAGGACTTTTAATTTGGTTTAGAACCATTTTAAAAATTCCATCCTGTTTGCTCTTTACTAGAATATTTTTACCATATTTCCTCCTTCTATCTAAAACCGTCTCGTTTGTAAGACCGTTTTTAAGATCAGTATCTAGAACAGTAACAATTTCTTCTTTTGGTAGAGCATGCCAAGTAATTTTCGGACCAATTAGAGCCATAGATTAAGTATAAAGTATAATGTATGATGTACCATGTACAAAAACTATGATTCACACTGATTTGAAAAAAGAAATGCAGGAGGCTTTGAAAGCTAAAGAAGAAGTTAGACTATCGGTTATCCGAGGACTTTTGAGTGCCTTTACCAATGAGCTTGTGACTAAAAAAAGAAAGCCGGACGGAGAGCTTAGTGACGAAGAAGCAATGGAGGTAATTTCAAGAGGTGCCAAACAAAGAAAAGATTCTATCGAGCAGTTTAGAAAAGGCGGACGGGAAGATTTGGCTCAAAAAGAAGAGGAGGAGCTTAAAATTCTTGAAAATTATCTGCCAGAAATGATGAGTTGTAAAGAAATTGAAAAAATTGCCCAAGCCAAAAAAGAAGAGATGGGGGTTGATGATAAGGCCAAAATGGGAATGTTAATGGGAGCAATTATGAAAGAATTAAAAGGTAAAGCTAATGGTGAAGATGTAAAAACCGTTGTTGAAGGCTTATTTTAAATTTTAATTATATAAACACCACGACCGCGGACAGCAAATTGTCCGCGGTTTTAGTTTTAAATCATCAAGGAAACCCTGACTTACGTCTCCGAGCAGAGCTCAGAATTAGATAGTAAACATAAGCGGGGGAACACACGATGACACAGGCTGAGAGACCCAGAATCAATAGGATAAGGGTCACAATCTTCTTGATTCTCTTCATGGTCTTCACCTCTAAACTCAGACTACCATCCTGAAAAACGAAGTCAATTAAGGTGCCACTCCATATTTCCACTCTAGGATTTCGTAATCAAAGGTAGGCGGCGCAGAAGAACCGTCTTTGAAAAAGTTTGTGAAAAGAGTGTAATCATCAAAAGCAGGACCAATCCGAATTTTGAAAATAGCAACAAAGAAATCACTTCCCTGCACCGCTCCATTACCAGTATAGTTATCGCCCTGTTCCGTTTTTTCAACATCAATATGATTCGTAAAATGTGAAGCTAATTCAGTGGAACTAGCAATAATTCCTTTGAAAACTACCCGATGTCCTTTTCCTGACATTGAAGCAGTAGCAAGATAGGTACAATAGCCATCATTTTCTGGAGTCCCGTCTGTTGGAGAATAATAACCGCCGGAAAGATAGGTTGAGGTTTCGGGCATACAATAGTATCCGGCTACTTTTACAGCATTTGAATTCGCTGCTTTTGGCGTTCCATTTATGTCATTCCCACCAGAATCTGTGCCATTTCGATTAAAGCCATTATTTGACCTCCAATTTGTTGAGATACTTCCTAAAGTACCAGTATCAATCCTCTCCATTGAAAACGGATTTGCTACATTAGAACCAGCACACCATGAGCCCGAACAGCTTGATGTAGTTGGCGTTGAATCAAGAGTGGTGCTGGCTTGTCCGCCAAGAGCATGAATCAAACTTAGAGTTTCTTGTGTGTTCGACAGTTCGGAACCTGCTCCATCTCCGCTAAACGCAGCAGTTAAATCTGCGGTAACACTTGTTGCATCGTCGTCGGTCCTTTCAATCAAATAGTAACTTGATGCGGCGATGGTGCCCGTCAAATTAATTAAAGGCACTCCGTCTGAAGCGACAATTTTCACACTTGATAAATCAATAGTGCCTGAACTCCTGTTGTATAGCTCAATCCATTCATCAGCAGTGGAAGATTGTGTCCCCGCCCAAGCAATTTCATTAATTACAACTGGCATTGTCGAAACGTCTACGCTTTGAGCGGTTGATGTTGAAGTATTGTTTGAAGTATCTGCTACACTCACTTCAACTGACACACTTGCGCCATTTGAAACTGAAAGTGTGGTTGAAGTTCCTGTTAAAGTTTCTTGAAGCACTCCGTCTTTCCAAACTTTATAGGAAGCAATGCCTGTTGATGATGAAGTCCAAGAGATATCTATAGTTTCGCTTCCTGAAAGACAAGTTGTGGTGCTTAAAGAATTATCACACTGAAGAATTGAGAAGGTGTCAAAGGTCGGCGCAGTTGTATCAATTTCAAGCTCTATAATCGTGCCATTAATAGCGACATTCCCTGCTTCATCAGTTGCATAAAAAATAATTGTGTTAGAACCTTCCGAAATACCAGAAAGAGTTAAAGACCAAGTTCCGTTTGTTGCAACCGCAGTGTCAGAAGAAAAATCAGTACTAACAGTACTATCTGCTTCTGCAGTCCCTTCAAAAGTAATTGTTGAAGTTGCAAAAGGAGAACTAAAATCATCAGGTGAAATAACAACCGGTTTGTCGGGAGCAGTTGCATCTACAACCGCAGCACCACCACCACCGCCACCGCCGGAAATTATTTCTCCACTACCACTCCCTCCACCCAATGATGATTCAGGGGGTGAAAAATCTGGCTCAACAAAAGGCTCAATTACAGTTTCTAAAACTGGTTCTGGTGTCGATTCCGGTGCAGAGATAAAAACAGGATTTGGTTCAGGTGTCGGCTCAGGTACAGGAACTGGATCAGGGACTGGCGTTGGTTCTGGAACAACTTCAACAACAGGTTCCGGAGCCGATTCTGGCTCAGAGTTTTCTTGAACAACTCTGACTGCAGATGCTATACTATTATTTCTGTAATTGATGCCACCTAATTTATCTAATCCTTTTAAGACTTCTGGCCAAAAAAATAATAAGAGAAAAGCAAGAATAAAAAGAACAACACTCAAAAAAGCAAAAAAGCCAAGGTTAGAATGTTTCTTTTCAAAATTATCCTCCATAAAAAAATTATACCCTTAATCTAATATAGATATTCATTGAAAAGTTGAAAAGCTGTGGAAATACTTTATTTCCAGTCTTTAATAACAATCATACTCCCTTTTCTTTTTAAAACCACTTTTTGTTTGCCTCTCCATTTAAGTTTTCGAACAAATTCCACAGGAATATTGACAGATACACTCCTACCGCCACCAGAACGAACAAGTTTCCGTATATTTCTTTCTTCTACTTTTTTTCTTGACATATTCCTATTATATCACTCTGCTCTGTGCTTGCACGGTGCACTATAGCCACCCCAAGCTTGGGGTAATGGGTGTGTATGTATGAAAAGGGAACCTTTCTTCGGAAAGGTCCCTGTTTAGTTTGCGCCGTAAGACGCCTCTTCTAGGCAGAGCCACATAAAATCGTAGCCTCGCCATCCTCATAAATCAGCTTCCTCCTTCTTTGTGAACACTCACTAAGGAAGCCTGGCGTCTCGGTGAAAATGTCAGCTGGAGCCATATACCAAGTCAGTAGACCGACAAGACGACCTTCGCTGTCGAGCCTGTGAGCTGCTAGCAACAATTTCTTTTTGTCACGAGCAACACTGATGAATGGTCCCTCAATCATCCAGAACTCACCAGATGAAAGCGGTGTCGGCACCACCATTTCGCATGACCCAAAGTGATTGGGTAATCTGCGAAGTCAGTTCCGATCCCTCCGCTCGCGTCTCTAAGAAGTACGCGAGAAGCACCGCCAACAAAACTCCTACCCCAATAGTGCCCAAGACCAGCTTGAGTACAGTTGAGAAACTCGGCGCCTTGTCCATCTCTTCTACCTGCATTAATACCCCCATTAAAAGGATGGGCCTAGTTATCCCCCACTGATTAGACCAAAAAGGAAGATTAAAATCAAGCTAGCAATCAGTCGAGTCTTCAGGACACTCTCGCACAATACTTTCGGACGAAATTTCACCGGAATTATTCTCTGCAACTCCAGCAAGATAAATCAAAACAAGACTAACAAAAATTACACCAATGAAACCAAACAGAAACCTGTAAAAGTTTTTTGTCAGAATTTCCATAATTCCAATTATACCAAATTAAAGTTTTTCCAACTCACTTTCTGCGTGATTCTGAATATCAATTAATCCAAGCGTTTCTGCTAGAGCAACTGTTTCTTTAAAGAATTTCTTAGCGTTAACAACATCTCCGGTATCACGATAATACTCGGCTTTTTTTAAAGGGAAATATATTTCATCCATTAAAAGATTACTCCCCTGCTCTAAAAGAAGTAGAGCATTTGCTCTGTCTTCAAGCTTGAAAAAGAAAATATTATAAAGGTTGTCGTAATAATTGAGATAGGCCGGATTCTTCTCAATTGCTTGAACATAGAAGTCTTTGGACTTTTCAATATCAAGCAAATTAGTATAGTAGAGATTTCCAAGATTTCCATATGCAACATGGTCAAATGACCAAACTTGAGTCATAAACAACCAAATTTCCTCCGCACCTTTGTAGTCTTCTATTGAGTTTCTAAAAAGAGCCAATTGAAGCCATTCACCCCGGAGAGCTGGGTCTTCTTTTAGTGCAGAAACAATTGTTTGATATTGTTCCATTGTATTATTCTTTATTTCCTCACTATAAATTTCAGGAACGGTAAACTCTCTATCTAAGCCTGGAATTATTTCCTCTGGTATTTCCTCCCCAAAAGAAGCGTCTACTCTATTTTCTCCATCGGTAATAGTATCCGAAGTAGTTGTAGAAGTATTCTCTTCATTGTCTGGAGCTTTTCCGATATTAGTCAAATCATTATAGATAAAATACCCAAGGGCACCCAGTAAGATTATAAGCAATAATATAGGCAGGATTGTTTGTTTATTCATAGGGACATATATTAACAAAAAACCACCCCTATACAAAGGAGTGATTTTTTGCTCAACTTATCTCTTCTGGCCACAACAAAAGCCGCCCAAAGGGCGGCTTTTGCCTTGCTAGCAGACTCCTTCACAAGAGAAGCGCTAGTAGAGTAATGACTAGATTACTAGATGGTGTGCCCAATAGACTCCGCAGTCATATTAGATGACGGAAGTCCTTGTACCTGATAACCATTAGTGAAGTCTAGGTCATTGATTGTGTTCTGAGTTGTGGTTGAGATTGGTGACCAAAGGAAGTCATCATTTGTGTCTCCGTCTAGACCACTTGCGACCTCCATCCATGTAGCTGCGTTAACTGAGTAAGCCGCGTCACCCAATAGACTAACACTGATACTTTCTGAACCCGTTGAGGTCCTTAGATTACTTGCTGTAGCTCTAAGTTCGAAGTATCGTGTTGCACCACTTGGAACAACATAAGTCGTTGTAGCTGAACTCTCACCTGTTTTATCAGGATAAATTTCAACTATTGACTTCTGAGTCGTTGCACCTGTTGTGTCACCTAGGCCGTTGAAGGCTGAGCCTCCATTAAGTAGACCATCTGATGAGAATGTGGTATCAGCGGAGCTGAAGTCATTAGAAGTGTATGCATACAATTCATAATTTGTGGTTGTAGCATATACTGTTGACGATCCAACACTGAATGACCACTTGTAAAGAGCAACGTCTCCATCAACTGCAGTTACCATGAACTTGTAGAGAGTGTTAGCACCTGTCTCGAGAACCTTCTCGGCTGAGGTTAGCGCCACTCTTTCAAGGGTTGGGTAAGCTGCCATAATCCTCACACCCTGTGAAGCAGTATCGCTTCCTGCTGGTGTGATATTTGATCCTGAAGCATCGCCTGTTCCGTAGTTACCATTGACTCCTTCGTTATCACCGTCATAGTCAACCTTTAGAAGGTCACCTGACCTGGTCATAGGACCATTTGCGGTAATAGCTCCAATGTCACCCTTAACAACAAGTATCTTTGATCCTCCATTAGGAACCGTAAAGGTTGATGTCAAAGTTGAGGTTGCAAAGTCTCCAGTTGGGAATGTGGCAGAACCATATTCGTTTCCATCAGTGTCCCAAAGAGTTACTTTCCTTCCAACAAGAGCATTAGGTGTGTTTGATGCAACATCGGTTAGCTGTAGAGCTACCTGTTGCAAGCTAATGTCTTCGTTTAGAGCAGAGAACTTAATCCTTGATAGCTCAACGCCTGTTGAACCAGCTGACACAATCCTGTAGCCTGGGCTACCAGTGTCAAGCGTAGGGGTTAAGGTTCCACCTGTTGCTGAAGTCATTAACTGACCGTTTGCTTCATTGAGTGTTTCTGTAACTGTCTGTCCTGATGTAAGACCAGTAGCACCTGTAAATCCAGATGCCTGACCTGTGTCTAGTCCCCACCAGTAAATACCAGTTGCTCCTGATGAAAGGTCACATACTAGAGACAATGTCTTAGATGTTCCCTTTGATAGAAGAAGGCCAGTACCGTCAAAGGTAAAGGACGTTGATGAACCAACTGCAGATGGGTTTACAACATTTGAACCACTTGTTACAGATGTTGAACCGTCCATCAATTGACAGTTAGAAACGTCTGTAGCAGTACCACTTGTATCGTAGTACAACGGAATTGTTGTCAACCTTACATCTTCTCCCGAACTTGAAACATCAAGGATATAGTTTGCATACGTGAATCCACTTTCTCCGGCAATAACAGTCTGGGCAAGTGGAATACTCGATACAGAAACTGTAAGAGCTCCAGCTTTGATTGTCATTGTGTTTGTTGTAAGAGCAGATGCTGGTGATGGGGTAATTGTGTTACCTGTAACCGATCCTCTCACTGTACCCCAGTCTGTTGGAGTAGTTGAAGCAAGAAGTGTGTCATCTGTATCCAAGTCAGTACCAACCTTAGCCTTAATGGTGTAAGTGTTGATTCCAACTGGGAATGTAACTGTGTCAGAGAAGACGAATGAACCAACAGATGAGCCTGTCGTATCTGAACTGTCGGCAGCAGTACCATCGACTGGTCCTGCAACAACAGATCCGTTTGCGTCAACAAGAACAATGTTTGTTAGGTCGTCACCATCTTCTGTTGTGGCGTTACCAATTTGTAGGTTGAAAGGAATTTTTGCAACACTAATTGATTCGCCTCGTACGTCAACATCAAATGCTCCAATAGCAACATTTAGTGTGTTGACTGAAATATTCTGAGCTGGAACTGCACTTGAAGTAGAAACATTAATTGTTCCTGCTGTAACAGTTACGACAGCACCGTCATACCACGGGTCTTCACTAGAAGTGAAACAAGCTGTACCTGTGGTTCCACCACAAGAGTTTGTCTGTGGAGGTGTAAGACCATATCCGTACAAATTACCTACTACATTAACATCAGTTCTCTTAGCAATATCGAAGGCAACATTTCGGCCTGAACCGCCAGATATATCACCTTTAACTGATATTTCCTTAGAAAATCCTTTGTCAATTTCAAGTCCTCCTGGGAAGACTGTAGTGTAGACATCGTTAGATACGCTTACAGGATAAGCAACACCATCAACATAGGTCATCACGTTATCTAGGTCACCCGGACCAGCAGAACCTGTTTGGTCCCATCTGACTGAGTTAAGAGTAACTTTTTCTGCAGAACCTGCAGAAACCTTAATTGATGAGAATGTATATCCTGTTTCTCCAACTTCCTTAGATTGAGCTGCTCCTGGGTCTGTTGAACCACGAGCCATGGTAACTGCACCAATGGTCAAGCTCTCGTTCATTGTGTGAAGTGCACCAGAAATTGGAAGTGAGCCTGAAACGGCTGCACTAGTGTTCACTGCAACAACATCCATTCCAATAACTTCTCCTGCACCTGAAGGTGAAAGAGATGCGGGTCTGTTGACCGCAATAGTCATAGTTCTTGAGTGACCGGCTTCAATTGTGAAGTCCTCGGTCAATGTTGCTTGGTGCGAAGAGTTTAGGGTCTTGGCAATACCTAATTGCGTCCCATTCTCGTCAAGGAGAACGGCACCGTCAACGTTTCCGTCGACACCAACTCCAACTCTCTGAACAACAATTCCATCAACAACAACATCCCCGTCAGCTGAAGCTGTAAAAGTAACGTTTGTAAATGGAATTCTAGCTGCTCCCAATGGAGCAAGCTGTGCGGCAGGTTGTGCTGGTGAAGAAACAGTTAATCCAGATCCTGCTGGAGCTGGTGTAGCTGATTCATCTTCACCTTCATCGTCGCCTGTCATTGCATCACAAAGTGATTGTGCATGAGCTCTTGATGAAGGGCCCCAGTATCCCGTACCAGCTGAAAGTCCAACTGGTGTAAGAACTTCTGCGGCATACTTGTCCTGGAACTTAACAACAGCTCCTTTGGACAAAGAACCAAAGTATTCTGTCTCATTTCCAGAAGAACCAACACCTGAAGCTGCTACTTGTGTAGAAGCATCCATGTTCAAGAAACTCTGGACATTCAAGACACCTGGTCCTGAATCTCCCTGCGAGTAGTTAGTTGAAAAAGTGTAACTACATGTTCCACTTCCTCCACCACTCTGCGTGTTTAGTTGAGCTTGTAGCGCGGCGATTGTTGCCAGCAAACTATCAATCTGAGCTTGAAGCTCTTCACTAGTTGCCCCATGTGCTAGTTGGGGAGTAGCCAAAGCTACACCAACAGACATGAAGATTGCTGCTGTAAACAATACAACCCCTGCAACAACTCTAGAGTATTTTGAATCTCTAATTACTTGCATGTATTGATTTTTAATTTTAATACGACCGTAAGAAATAAATTTCAGACGATCGACCATATAATCCTCCGCCTTGAGCGGAGAACCGTCAGGTAAAAATTCCGACCATTCTACCTAACGCTATTCACTATCCTCTTAAGAAATAAAAGCTAGTTAAAATAAATTTAAGCTTCCAAAAATTAAGAAGGTTAGTAACAAAACGAATAAATTAAACTCATTGCCGTCGCGGTATATTACATTGTCAAAGTTCTTCTCTCACTCTTTAATCACTCGCCAATTTTGTCTTTGATTTTTCTATTGTTAATTGGTCTATATAAAGACCCTTATATTTTCAAGACAAAAAAGCATTCGGACAAACAGAATCCTGAGGACATTATAAAATTTGCTTAACGTCCTCGCAAAATTAGCTTTGTGGATAACCATTCAGCCGAAAAATCAAAGATTTTCCGGAGTCATGAAACCCACTGAATTTTTACATAAATAGCGAAAAAAGTCAATGGTTAAGCCACATTTTAGGTTTTTTGTCAATTGACAGATGATTATGTAAAATTTTGAAGGAAATTGGGGGAGAAGTCTGGGTGATATTTGATAATATTTAAACTAAGCCAACATATATTTACTCCACCTTCTCTCCCCTTCTTTTTTTAAGACACCAGCTTTAACTAGAGCCACTAAGTCTCTTTGAACGGTTTTTTCACTATAATCTCCTATCAAGGAAGTAATGTCTTTAATCATGACTTTTTTCTTGTCCTTTATAATTCTGATTATTTCTTGCTTTCTTTTCGAACCAGCTGTTACTTCTTGTCCTTTTAGATTGTCCTTTTGCCCAGTTCTTAAGGACGTATTTCTAAAAGACACATGTCCTTTAGAAATACGTCCTTTACCATGTCCTTTAACAAAATGACTTATATTACTTTCTTCCACCGAAGAGTACCCTGGCAATTCTTCAAGTCCGCCATATTTAGATGCCTCTCTCCCATCACCGAGTTCTGAAACCTCAAAAAAATCATTATCAATAGTGTCAGATGAAGAATTAGTTAAATCATAGTTTTGGCTTAAAAATTGAGACAAATTAACAATTTCCCCATTCAAAACCTGATAATTCATATTAGATATAAATCCAGTATTACAGAGCAAATCAAGGAAAGAACTTAATTCATTTATCCTATATTTCAGATCATCAAAAACTAGCACATTTTTTGAAAAATTTTTCCGGAGAGAAAAAATGTCCTTTACAAGGTCTAAACTGGACTTTCTTATCCTCCATTTTAGTGGCTCTTGAGATGATAAATGATTGGTGACTAAATAGATTGCGCAGGAGATTTTTTGACTCTTTTGGTATATAAAGGACAATGTTGGATTACCATAAAAAACGCTTAGTTTGTCCCTTTTTGAGAGATTCTTATTTGGGTTATATCTATTATCTCTATCCATATGTCTTTTATAATATGTCCTTTATAAAAAGCGTCCTTTATAAAATTTTTACAAAAACTTAAAGACATTATATATCGGACATTATAAAAATAAAAGGCATAAATAATTTAAAATGGCTTGTCCTCATGTTAAGTGGTTAAGCCATATGATAAAATTAAAGGGAAAAGTGAGGAGGAATGGTAAAGAGTCTCGATAAGAGACATTGGTTTAAAGTGTTGGTATATATTTAGATATGGGCAGAAGAAGAAAAGAGAAAAAAGTTATAAACCCCTTTAAAAAAATGAGGAAAGAGACGGCTCAGGCGGTTTACACAGTAATTCTTTTTGTTCTAGGAGTTTTTTTAATATTAGCTTCAATAGGAAAAGCAGGGGTAGCTGGACGCACCACATACAATGCACTTTTTAGTATTCTGGGCGTGGGTTATTTTGTCCTACCCATTCTTTCTTTCACTCTTGGCGCGTCTCTTTTAAAAAACGATGGTGAGGATGAGTATGAAAAAAGTAGCATGGGAGTAACAAAAGGTTTGGGATCTTTTTTGTTTCTCATTTCTTCTTTAGGAATTATTGATTTGTTGTTAAAAAAGGGTGGAGTAGTGGGTAATTTTATTTCTGGGGTTTTTGTAAAGTTCTTTGATTTTTACGGTGGTCTATCTATTATGATTGCTTTGTTTGCAATTTCCCTTTTGATAATTTTCGAAGCAAAGCTTTCAAAAGAATCGTTTCTTTTTTGGAGAAAATTTAAAAAAGACGATGAATACGACGAAGGAGATGAATATAATGAAGATGTCTATATGGAAGATGAAGAAAATTATGAAGAGGTGGAAAAAGAAAACCACAATGAAGAAAGAGAGCCAACGATAAATAATTTTTCAGACAGGATAGCAAAAGTGGGTAGCATGATGTTTGCTTCAAGGATTTCTCAGAAAGATTATAACCCTCCGCCCCTTAGCTTGCTACAAGGAGATAGAGGGAGGCCCGGAGTTGGTGATATAAAAGCAAACGCAAATATTATAAAAAGAACTTTAAAAAATTTTGGTATGGATGTCGAGATGGATGAAATATCAATAGGTCCGTCAGTTACAAGATACGCCCTGAAACCAGCAGAAGGAATAAAACTTTCCCGCATTGTAGCTTTAAAGCAGGATCTGTCTTTGGCACTGGCAGCACATCCCTTAAGAATAGAGGCGCCAATTCCTGGCAGGTCTTTGGTTGGTGTGGAAATTCCAAATAGTTCAAGGACGACGGTTGGATTAGGTTCGCTTCTCTCTTCGAAAGAATACCAGGAATCAGTAAAGCCACTTATGATTTCCTTGGGTCGTGGAGTCTCGGGAAAATCAGAGTTTGCCAACTTGGCTAAAATACCTCATCTTCTAATTGCTGGAGCAACTGGTGCCGGAAAATCAGTCACAATACACACAATTATAAATTCTTTGGTTTTCAGGAATTCTCCCGAAAATTTAAGGTTTATAATGATAGACCCTAAGAGAGTTGAATTGACTGCCTATAATGGTATACCTCATCTTCTATCTCCCGTTTTAACCAACCCTAAGAAAGCTATTTTAGCCCTAAAATGGGCGGCTAAGGAGATGGAAAGAAGATACGACATTTTAGAAACCGAAAGAGTTAGAGATATAGGTTCCTACCATGATAATGTTCTGAACCCATACCTCGACAGAAAAATACAGAAAGAAGGTGAGGAAAACGAACCCGAAAGGATGCCTTATATATTAATCGTCATAGATGAGCTGGCCGACATTATGAGTACTTATCCAAGAGAATTAGAGGCGGCTGTTGTCCGGTTGGCACAGATGTCCAGGGCTGTCGGAATACATCTAGTCCTATCAACCCAGAGGCCTTCGGTCCAAGTTATAACAGGATTAATTAAAGCAAACATTCCAGGGAGAATTGCTCTTCAAGTTTCGTCACAAGTTGATTCCCGAACAATTCTTGATCAGAGTGGTGCAGAATCACTTCTGGGTGCTGGAGACATGCTTTATATTTCCGGTGAAATGTCAAAACCAAGAAGAATCCAGTCAGCTTTCATATCCGAAGAAGAAGTTAAGAAAGTTTCAAAATATTTAAAGAAAAATTATGAAGAGAAACTGCCAGAGGGCTTTGATATTACAAGTGAGGAAAATAACGGCAGTATTGATTTTGATTCAGTGTCGGCATCTTCCGGGTTCAGTGATAAAGATGATGACAACTTGTACGAAGACGCAAGAGCGGCCGTAATGGATGCCGGAAAGGCTTCGACGTCATACATCCAAAGAAAACTTCGTGTTGGTTATGCAAGAGCTGCAAGGTTAATGGATATGCTGGAAGAAAGAGGTGTTATCGGACCACAAGATGGTTCCAAGCCAAGAGAAATTTTGGAGGCAAATGAAAATAGCGGGTATGGAGAAAGTGATTATGAGGAGAATGAAAATATTTAATAAGTCATGACCAAGGAAGCAAGAGTAATTAAAACAACAATTTCCAGTCTAATTGTTTTGGTTATAGCTTTTTTTGTTTTATTCCAATCTAGAAACTTAATAGCAGGACCACAATTAATAATAAATAATCCTTCAAATGGTGAGGTTGTTGAAGACTCCCTAACTGAAATATCGGGTATTGCAGAAAATATATCGGAAATAAAATTAAATGGTAGAAACATTTTTGTTGATGAGAGAGGAAATTTTAATGAAAAAATTCTCTTATCCTACGGTTATAATACAATTATCATCGAAGCAAAAGATCGTTTTAATCGAAAAACTACAGAAAAATTAGAATTAGTTTTAAAGTAAAATGCCAAAGAAAAAAATCATAAAAAAAGAAACTGGTAGCAATATTGAAGATACCATAAACGAAATAAGGACTAAGTTTGGTGAAGAAGCCATAATGAAATTGGGGGACAAGCCAAGGGTTGATGTTGAGGCTATTTCAACCGGTTCAATTGGTTTAAATCATGCTCTTGGAATAGGCGGGTTGCCAAGAGGAAGAATTGTTGAAATCTTTGGCCCGGAATCTTCAGGAAAAACAACTTTGGCTCTCCATGCCGTAGCAGAGGCTCAAAAAAAAGGAGGCGTTTGTGCGTTCGTTGATGCGGAACATGCCATGGATCCAGAATATTCCAAGAAGCTTGGTGTCAAAGTGGATGAACTTTTGATTTCACAACCAGACACGGGCGAGCAATCCCTTGAAATAACGGAGTCCTTGGTTCGCAGTGGAAAAATTGATGTAGTAGTTATTGATTCTGTTGCTGCCTTAACTCCAAAAGATGAAATTGAAGGAGACATGGGAGCCCATCATGTAGGGAAACAAGCAAGATTAATGTCTCAAGCTCTTAGAAAATTGACTGCGATTGTTGCTAAAAGTAAAACAGTGGTAATTTTCATCAACCAAATAAGAATGAAGATAGGAGTGATGTTCGGCAATCCCGAAACAACTCCTGGTGGAAGGGCTTTGAAATTTTATACTTCTGTCCGAATTGATGTTAGAAGAATCGCCCAGATTAAAAAAGGAGACGAAGTTATCGGTAGCCGTACTCGGGCAAAAATTGTTAAGAATAAAGTAGCCTCCCCTTTCAAGTTGGCAGAATTTGATTTGCTCCACAACGAAGGAATCTCAAAAGAAGGTGAGTTGCTTGTTCTGGGAGAAAAATTTGGATTGGTTCAAAAAAGCGGAGCATCATATTCCTACGGTGAAGAAAAATTGGGAAGAGGATATGACGTAGCCAGAGCCTTTTTGAAAGAAAATAAAAAGGTAACAAACAGTTTAATAAAAGATATAAAAGAAAAACTTAAAGAAGAATAACCTTTAAGCTTGTCTTTGTGGTGTTCTAAATAGAAGCCCTTTTATATTGTTTCCTAGAATAAAAACAGCAAGTATAAAAACAGCAACTGAAATTGTCTGAACAACAAGTTCGGTATTCATAAAAGCATATTTATAGAAATACAGGACATGACCAGCGTCCATGCTTCCTAGATTCTTGGTGTTTTTGAAGACATTCATCAGAGAAACATTGGAAATAAATCCCCACAATAAGATAAGTGTGATGTAAATTTTCAACGCGACTTTGCTAACTGTACTTCTGCAGTAAAAAATGAACTGAATACGTCTCATTATTCTGTTTTTTAATTTTGTTTCCATAATTAAATTAAATTGTAACCATTAAGCTTTCGGAATTCTTTTTTGGCCCTGTAAATTCTGGTTTTAATTGCTCCAACAGATAAATTTTCCATTTTGGCAATTTCTTTCTGTGGTCTCCTTTCTATAAAGTGTAGGTGCAAAATCTTAGATAGAGTTTTCGGTAACTTTACCAAAGCTCTGGCCACATAGTCTGATACTTCTTTTTTATGTAAACTCCCCGCCGTATAAGGATCCTCTATAACTTTGGACATATTTTCAGTAAGCTCTGTGATATTTTTTCTTTTCTTTTTCAGTCTCTGATAATAAGTAAATGAAGTATTAATCAGAATCTTATACCCCCAAGATTTAAAGGAGGCACCTTCCTGTTTTTTAAACTTAGGAGCATTCAAGTAGATTTTAGTGAATGTTTCTTGAACAATATCTTCAGCATCTTCCTTGCCATGAAGAATAGATCGAGCTTTTCTAAGAAAAGCTTCTTCATAACGAGTAATCAGCACGGAAAAAATATCCGGCTTCGATATTGAGATGTTTAAGATTTCTTCATCAGACAAATCCTGATGGTCCACCTTCTCTTCTTTACCCCCTAAATTTAAAAAAGCCATAAATGGGTTATTGCCAGCCCCGCATATGCGGGGACCTAGCAAACTTATAATATCTCGACCCCACTGATTATTGCAACAAGGAAGTTTGAAAAAGGTTACTAAATTGGTATAGAATAGCAATCATGTTGTCATATAATGAAATTACACCTAAGAAATTTGTAGAACTTAATGATGAGCCGTATGAAGTAATTTCTTCACATGTTTTCAGAAAACAACAGAGAAAGCCGGTCAATCAAACAAAGTTAAAGAATCTAAAGACTGGAAAAGTGACAGAACGCTCTTTTGCCGGTTCCGAAAAGGTAGAGGAAGCTAATATAGATTCTAGAGAAATAAAATACCTTTATAATAACAGGGGAGAATATTGGTTCTCCAATCCTGATAATCCAAAAGAAAGATTTAGTCTAGACCAAGAAAAAATCCCAGAGAGATTTAAATTTATAAAGGAAAACGATATTATCACTTCCCTTTCATTTAATAATGAAATAATCGAATTTAAAATCCCAATTAAAGTCAGTTTGAAAGTTAAGGAAGCTCCACCAGCAGTAAAGGGAAATACCTCTTCTGGTGCTAACAAAATTGTTACTCTAGAAACTGCCGCCACAGTAACCACTCCTATCTTTATTAAAGAAGGGGATATTATCGAAGTTAATACTGAAACAGGAGAATATACGGGAAGAGTTTAATTACCTTGAAACATAGGGTAAGAGACCCATGAATCTAGCCCTCTTAATAGCCTCCTCTAACTTCCTATGATTTTTGGAGTTTATGTTCGTCTTCCGTTTGGAATTAATTCTGGCGTGGGAATTTATAAACTTCTTCAAGACTTCTGCGTCTTTGTAATCAATATACCTTATTCCGTGTTGTGAAAAATAATCCTGTTTAGACATATTTAGAATGGAATATCTTCTGGTTTAATATCTTCCTCTGGATACTCAATTGTATCAAGATTTTCCTTTTGAGGTGTTTGGTCTTCGGCTTCTTTTGGTGCTGGAGTAGCTCCCTTATCTCTTTTTGGACCAAATTGAACCCTGTCAGCAACAATTTCGGTCATATATTTTTTAACTCCATCATTTCCTTCCCAACTCCTGGTCTGAATTCTCCCCTCAACCAAAGCACTTGAGCCTTTCTTTAAATATTGGGCAACATTTTCCGCCTGCCTACCAAAAACAACAATATTATGATAATCAGTACTATCTTGTTTGTTGCCTTCTTTGTCCTTCCAAACTCTATTAGTAGCCAATGAAAAAGTTGTCACTGGAACACCGGAAGGCAGAGATCTTAACTCTGGATCTCTAGTTAAGTTTCCAATAATGATTGCTTTGTTTAAATACATAATTGTTATTCAACTACTAATTCATCAATGGCTTTGTCAACTTGAACTTCTGAAATCGGCTCTTTTTCCTTTGAAGATTCTTTAGATTTCTCTTTAGGTAATGAGATACTTGGCACCATACTCGGTTTTCGAAAAATCATTTTACTTTCTCTGACCGATTTAACAAGCAAAAATCTCAAAATATTTTCCATTCTCCCCAACTCCGTCTTCATTTTAGAAACTGAACCAGGATTAGCTTCAAACTTTATCCATCCGAAATAAGCAGTATCAAAAACTTTTTTTTCGTTACCAATAACTTTACTCATTTCGTAGGCAAGTTTTATAGACTTAGGAGCTCCCTCCTCACCAATAAAAAGACCTCCATTCTTCTCAATAACAGATTTTATATTTGAAACTTCGCCCACTAAATTTTCTTCAGCAATAATGGGAAGAAGATGAAAACCGAGCTCGTAAACCCCCAACTCGTCCCCCACCGATAATTCATTATTTTTTACTCCTTCAGCCATGAAGGACAGACTATCATGTAAATACAGCCTTTTCAAGAAAAACAAAACTGCCTAGGGGTCTTTCGTTTTTGATTAACCCCTGGGCAGAAATCAACTTAGTTCTTCCTAGATTCTTCTTTGCCTCTGGTAGCACATGGGACAGATGGACTTGCCATCTTTTGTGCGCGTGGCCACAGACTTGTCCCTCCTGCACAAAGAGCAAGGCTCGTGTGTAGATTTGTCATGGTAGCGGGCTCTCTGGTAGCACATGGGACAGATGGACTTGCCATCTTTTGTGCGCGCGGCCACAGACTTGTCCCTCCTGCACAAAGAGCAAGGCTCGTGTGTAGATTTGTCATGGTAGCGGGCTCGCTTATAGCACACGGGACAGATGGACTTGCCATCTTTTGTGCGCGTGGCCACAGACTTGACCTCTTCGCACAAAGAGCAAGGCTCGTGTGTAGATTTGTCATGGTTGCGGGCTTGCATATAGCACGCACGACAAATTAGTTGACCCATCTTACGATTTTGGGCAACTCCTTTCTTTCTTCTACCACAAACACCGCAACGCTGCTGCTGCCAGTGCCAATTACGTTTCATTAGGTCGCCTTCCTCCCTTCTGGTTTAAAATAATGAAAAATAAAAAACATGAGTGCCCTGCGAGAGAAGTGTCTTGCGAGAGACTAGCACAGACATTACATATTGTCAAAATTTTAAATTAAAGAATTTTGAACTATTCTCAAGAAGTTTGGGTATTAATTCAGTTTCTGAAATTTTCTTTATTTCGGCAATCCTTTTTGCTACTTCAATAACATAAATGGGTTCATTTCTTTTCCCTCTATGGGGTACAGGAGCTACAAATGGAGCATCTGTTTCAATATGTATCATTTCTAGTGGAATACTTTCTATAATCTCATTAAAGTCTTGAATATAAGTAATAAGGCCAGTGAAAGAAATGGTAAATCCAAATTTAATGTATTCTTCCGCAATTTCTTTTGTGGAAGCGAAGAAATGCGAGTTGCCTCTTAACTTGTCTTTATATTCTTTCTTTTTGGATTCCAGAATCTTAAAAACATCCAAATGTGCATCCTGCGTACCTTTGCTAGGACGTACATGGAGCATTAAAGGTAAATCATGCTTTGCGGCAAAATCAATTTGCCTTTCAAAAAGCTCTTTTTGTTTTTCTTTTTCCTCTTCATTCTTTAAACGAAAATAATCTAAACCGCACTCCCCTATGCAAACAACTTTTGGGTTTTTTATTAATTCTTCAAAAAAACCTTCATCAAAATCATCTACCGAGTCTGTTGGATGAATACCAACACATGCCCAAATATTTTCATTCTCATTTGAAAGTTTTACAGCCAGTTCCGAAGTTTTTTTATCAACACCAATAACAATTGTCCCAACCTCTTGTTTATTCATCCTTGAAATAACCCCAGGTAAATCATCGTTGAACTCTTTCAGATTGAGATGAGAGTGTATATCTATGTATTTAATCATTCTCACTCGAGCTTGCTTAAACGATGGTCATAAGTATCTAAAAGACCCCAGATACCTCTCCAAGAGGTAATAATTGCAAAAACGATTAACAAAGAATAAATGTTTGGATGATTTTTTCTAAGTCTTGAAATATTATTTTTCATGACTATTTTCTTAAGAATAATGGTTTTGGAATAACTTTTCCTTCAATTCCCTTTGATATTATTTCTGCTGTTTCTGGAAGAAATGGCTTTAGAAGTGTGGCTATTTCATACAGACGAGTAGCAAGATAAGCAACAATCTCTTTTGCTTTTTTTTCGTCCTTCTTAATTAACTTGAAAGGCTCAGTTTCTTGAATATGTGCGTCAAGTATTCCTATTTCTCTCCAGATGTAATCGAGCGCTTTGTTAAATTCAAAGTTGTCTATATGTATTCTGAGTTTATCAAAATCCGCCCCTTTTAAAATTTCTTCCTTTTTAGGTAAAACTATCTCAACCCCATAATCAACATACATCTTCATAATTCTACTAAAGAGATTCCCGAGACCATTGGCCAAGTTTGCATTATAGCTTTCCAATAGAATTTCTTCTGAGAAATTACTATCTTCAACAGGAGAAACGTGCCTCAAAAGATGGTATCTCAAAGTATCAGTCCCGAATTTCTCCACAATTTCAAAAGGGTCGACGATATTGCCTATCGACTTTGATATTTTCTCACCCTTCACTGTTATAAAGCCATGGTAGAAGATTTCGTCAGTTGTCTTAATGCCAGCAGAAATTAGCATTGCCTGCCACATTAGAGACTGGAATCTAACTTGGTCCTTACCAGCAAATTGTATTGTCTGCCCATCATTCCAGAACTTTTGAAAATTGCCGTCTTTATCATCAGGCCAGCCAAGAGTTGAAATATAATTTGTTAGGGCGTCAAACCAAACATACATTACATGATTTTCATCTCCCGGCACTGGTACCCCCCAAGGCATTTTTTCTTTTATTCTCGATACAGAAAAATCTTCCAAACCACTCTTAACAAAATTTATTGCTTCCTCCCTTCTCCATTTAGGAGTAATGACTTTCGGATTTTTAAGGTACTCTAGCAACTCTTTTTCATATTTACTGAATCTGAAAAAATAATTTTCTTCCTCAACCTCTTCGAGGTTTTTTGTTGAATGGTTTGGACAACGGTTGTTTTTACACTCGTCCTCCTTTATAAAACGCTCACAAGAAATACAATAAAGTCCTTTATAATTTTTTTTATATATATCACCTTTCTCCTGACATATTTCCCAAAGTTTTTCTGTAGCCTTAATATGATTTTCATCCGTTGTTCTTATAAAATTGTCATAACTTAAGTTAAGAGCTTTTTTTAATTCATCAAACTTTGGGGCTAGCTCATCAACATATTCCTGAGGTTTCTTGCCCACTTCTTGGGCAGCGTTAAAAATTTTCAAACCATGCTCATCTGTTCCAGTATTAAAAAATACTTCCCGGCCCAAAAGTCTTTCGAAGCGAGCTCTGGCATCAGCCTGAATAATCTCCAATGCAAACCCAATATGCGGTTTGGCATTAACATAAGGAAGTGTGGTTGTTTGATAGAATACTTTTTTCATAAAAATCAATCGGACCACTCTAGAGGTCCGATTAATAAAGACTCCTAGAGAAAATGTTACTTGGCCTCATGCATGACATGTTCTTCGACCAATTTTTTGTTGCCTACCTCGATATCATTTATAAATTCCATGATTACTGTAGCAATCGGAACAGATAGAATTATACCGAGGAAACCAGCCAATCTAACACCGATTAAAATAGAGATTATGACAAAAATGGCCGGTAGTCCAGTGACTTTCTTAACAACCAAAGGAAAAATGAGGTGGTTCTCGAACTGCTGAATGATCATATATAGAGCCATAACTATAAGACCAGTAGTTACTCCTCCCTGATCAAAACCTAGAACAATAGCCGGAATAGCGGCCAAAATAGGCCCAAATAGAGGTATGAGCTCGAAAATAGCTGCTAATACAGCCAGAAGAAAAGCAAATTTTATATCAAGAATAGCAAGCCCTAGATAGACTAATACACCAATTATCAGGCCCAAAACTAGCTGCCCCTGCATCCAAAGACCAATTTTAACCTGTGACCTCCTCCATAAATCAACAATGTATTCTTGGTGCTTGGCTGGAGTAATAATTCTCAAAAAGTTACCAACACCATTTTCTTGAACTGAAAGATAAAAAGAAAGAACAACTATTAATATAAAACTCATAGCGCCGCCGAAAATAGCACTAGCAGTTTTCCAGAATCCTTCGGTGGCACTGCCAATCATATTTTGAAACTGGCTGACAAAATCAGTAATAGAAAGATTTTGTGATATATCCTTGACCGCTGGATTTAGAATACCTAAATCTTTATCATTAATGGGATTCCAAAAATTAATGTTATCAACAAACTGTGGAAGATTAGTTACAAAACTTGAAACCTCTTTAAAAAGAGACGGTACAAAAGAATAAAAAAGTCCAATAAAAAAAACTGCCAAAAGAAGATAGACCAAAATGACCGCAGGTAATCTTGGAATTTTGTGTCTTCTGAACCATTTAACAGCTGGTTCGATTGCCGAGGCAACAACTACCGAGGTAAGCATGACCAAAACCAAGTCTCTAAAAAGGTAGAGCGCAGAAAACAAAAGAATGAAAAGTATCGACTTAATAATGGTCCCAGAATCAATATGAATATTGAGGTCTCTTCCTCCTTCCATTAAGATTATTATTACACTTTAGAAAAAGAGAAGCAAAGGATTAAATTTGAGCACCCCTTAATCAATAACCCTTTCGCCTCCAGTCTTGAAACTCGGGTCCGTACTTATTCGAGTAGTTAGTTCCCCCTTAGTGCTTTCCAGAAGAGCGCCGGTAAAATCATCTTTAGCTGTTACCTTAGATTTGTTCACAAGAATCGGAACATTGTTAACCTGACTTAAACTTGGAGTAAAACCTATTTGAAAGGCCACTTCTCGAGCCGATGAGGAAAATCCCGAGCCGGAAGCAATAGCCCCAACATCCCAAGAAACCTCCCTATTAACAGAGTTGTAATTCAAAGTTTCCTCCGAAGCGCTTGTGTTAGCGGTCCACCTGATATAAGAAGGGAGTTTAGCTGAAATAACTATGTCCGAAGCATTATTAACGCTGTTACTTAAAGTCCAAATAACTGTGTAGGTTGTCTCTACTTCTGCCTTTGGAGGAATAGGACCTGAATTCAAAATTGGTCCTGAAAAATGAACTATTCTGGGTGCCAGAGAAAGATTTGTATCAAATCTTATACTTTTCTTTGACGAAGAAATAACTTCTTCTGACACATTAGATTCTGAAAGTCTCCTACCTCTAACACTAACATTTAACGAGACCTCGGGATTTCTTAGAGAAGCCCCGGTAAACTCCATTGAATTAAACCTAAAATTAACAGTGCCATTGTCTCCTGGATTAACAGATTCAAAAAAAGGACTCCTTTCTTGATTCCAAACAACAATATCACTCAAAGAATCAAAAAATCCTCCTCTAACAAAAACTGAATTTTCATCAACATCTCCAACAATTTTTGCTTCTATTTCTACATTTGCAATACTTGTTGGTAAATTGTTCTTCCATAGGATATCAACATTCACAATTTCTCCGACTGGAGTACTGTAATTATTTGAGGTGCTGCCATCGACTACAATATCAAGAGACAGAAATGGTTTTTTTATAAAAATTAATTGAGTTGATGAAACAAAGGCAGTTTTTAGTTCCTGTTCGTCATCTTCGCTTTGAAGGCCACTGAAAAATCTAAAAATTCTTTCTTCATTGTCCTGGCCTTCAAGGACTCCTGTTATTTCTATTTTTTTCTCCTCGCCCGGAGACAAATCTCCTATTTTCCAAATATTTTGTTCATACGAAGTCCGTGGTACAGATTCTTTAAATGTAAAACCAAATGGATACTCGGCAATAAACATTAAATCTTCTATTAGATTATTGGAGTTTGACTTCAGAGTGACATCAAGTGATATTTCTTTACCAGAATTAACTTCTGTTAGAGACTCTATTGAAAAACTTACTGGTGAAGAACTTATTTCAATTTCATATTCTTTTTCTTTAAAGAAAATAGCATTTGAACCCGAAACCCTGTATTCAACTGTTAACTTTATCTTTTCTTTGCTTCCCTCTTCCCCAAAAAGAACAGCATTTATCTCCTGCTCGAATTTATCTCCTGAGCCTATGTTACCTAAAGGAAATCGCTCCCGAGGAAGCTCAAGAGAGAGATTATTTGGTGATCTGGTACCATCTGGATACTCAACAATCAAATCGGCTAATTCCAGAGCCGTATTATTATCATTAAAAACAATAATATCTAAAGAAAGTCTTTCCCCTCCACTAACCGAGACAGGGCCTGAAACACTAACTTCAACATTGTCTGAAGAAATAATATTCCCCCCACCAAATAAGACAAACGAGGCAATAGCTAAAGCAAGAATGAAAAATGCTACAGAACCTACCAAAAACTTTTTTAAAAAATTTCTTTGTTTTTTAGCCATTTGATTTTCTAAGGTTGGATTTTCAACAAGATTTTTCTTATCCTCTTCGGACCAGTCGTCTCTTATATCATTAACATTAATCCCAGTCGGTCTTCTTATATTCTCATCGGGCTGAGAAAAAGACCTGGAGTCCAGATGTTTTTTAAGTTCTTCTATTTTACTTTTCTCTTCATTTTCATTCTCCATAATAAATCAAAGGTCACTAGCTTTAATAGACTGATTTATCTCTTTAACAATAAGTGGCCTGAAATTATTGGTATAACTCAACATATCACTATTATAATCAGCACCAGCCAACAGGGCTTCTAATTCATGATTGTCTTGCACATATCCCAGACTTCTCAAGGTTCTAAGAACGATCAGAGTTTCAAGGTCAGAAACACTTTTATCATCGTGTGCGCCAGACTCCATAAAGTCAAAACCTTTGGTTATTATATCAAATAACTCCCTGTTGCTGTCCTCTTCGCCGAGAACCCTTTTCAAAAAAAGAAGCACTCTGGTGGAAGACTGAAGTTTTATTTTGTTATTTCTAAATGAGTCAGGAAGATTTTTTATCTTGTAAGCCTCGGTTATGTGCCAGCCATTTTTACCTTTAATTAGATAGAGATTAATTAGAAAAAGATTCTGTAAATTGTACTTGAGCTTCGACTTTAACTCCCTAACGCCCTGCGCTCTAACTCGAATAAGACCAAAATCCCGAGTAAAAATATTATAATTTCTACTGGCTTCGCCAATATTTGCTCCACCAATAACAATACCTGCGGTTTTATATTTTGTGTAAGACATCACTTAATTTTAATAGTTAAGGTTATCTCTCCTACCTTAACTTCTTCGCCTTCTAGAGAACTCTCTTTTTTAATAGAGTCTAGACCACAAACACTTTTTATTTCCTCTTGATGTTTATCAATAAAACTGGTATCTCCATCCGAAGAAAAAGATAAAGAAATGGTGTCGCCTGGCTTCAGGCCCATATTCTTTCTCGTGTTTTGAATATACCTGATTAAATCTCTAGCATCACCTTCCTCTCGAAGCTCGGGGGTAATTTCTACATCAAGCTCAACTTCTAGTGATAAATTCTTGTCAAAAACCACTTTTTTTATATTAGTCTCATCTTTAATTAGATTAATAAGTTCATCTCTAGCTTTTAACTTTTCGCTTTTAACTTTTAACTCATTCAACGGTTGTCTAACCTTAATTCCAGCAGACGATCTGGCCTCAAGACCAAGAGATACTATATTTCGAATTTCTTTCATTTCTGAGAGAATATCTTGGTCTACAGAGCCAGTTTTTAGCCATTCATCTAAATGCACGCTCTCTTTCTCTCCACCCACCTTTCCATACAAATCTTCCGCAATAAACGGAGTGAATGGAGCCATCAATTTGGAAAGTTCTTGTAAAACATGTCTAGTAGTAGATAAAGCATTTTGTTTGTCCTCACCTTTCCCCTTAAATCTATCTCGTGACCTTCGAATATACCAAGTAGATAAATCGTTAATGAAATCAATAAATGGCCGTGCGGCTCTGTCTAGTTCATATTCATCCATTGCTTTTGTTACTTCTTCGTTTAATTCTCCCAGACGAGAAATAATCCACTGATCTAAAACATTTTTGGAATCGGAACTACTTTCCTCTCCTTCTTTAAAAAGCTCATAAAATGAGAGAACATTTTGTAAACGCAAAATCACTTTCTTGTAAACTTCATCAACTCCGCTTTCTAAAAAGTTTAAATCTTCCCCTTTCATCACAGGAGATGACAAGAGATAAAGTCTCAGAGCATCAACTCCATATTTATCAAAAATAAGAAGTGGGTCAGGATAATTCTGTTTTGACTTAGACATTTTACTACCATCTTCTGCTAAAACATTTCCGGTTGTAACAACATTTCTAAAAGCCACATCCCCAAAAAGCATAGTTGAAATTGTATGAGTGTAATAGAACCATGTTCTCGTCTGCGCAATATATTCAGCAATAAAGTCAGCTGGAAATTGCTTACCCTCCTTCGGATTAAATTCTTCTGTATTTTCAAAGGGATAATGATTTTGCGCAAAAGGCATTGACCCTGATTCGAACCAACAATCAAATACCTCTGGAACTCTTTTCATTTGCCCCCCACAGGAACAATTAAATTCCACAATATCAATGTAAGGTCTATGTAAATCAAGCTCATACAAATCATTATGTGGCAGGATATTAAACTCTACTTCTCGTACTTCGGAGTTATCAAAATAATCGATGTTTTCAACCAAATAATTTGCATCCCTGCCCATCGCCGCTCCATATAAAAGATGAATTGGCGTTCTGTGGCTTATTATAAGGATATTTTTGCCTTGATATTTTGAATCAATTTCATATATAAACTCTCCCATTCTTACTCTTATATCATTCCTGTTCTCGCCGTGCGGACATTTCTTTTCAAACTTTTCGTGCGTATTGCTGAAAAGTTTAGAATATTCTTCAATCGTTTCGCCATCATATTCCCCAAAGTCTTTCTCGGCAAGCCGTTTGTCATAAACAACTTCAAGACCAAGTTCTTTTGAAATAATTTCTGCAGATTCTTTGGCCCTTAAGACTGGTGACGAAAAAATTAAATCAATCTTTTCATTTTTTAATTCCCTTGCTCTCGCCAGAATGTTTTTCTCTCCCTCGCTAGTTAAATGATTGTCTTTATTACTTCCAGAGTCCAGATATTGTTTTAAATTACTATCAGCGTTGCCGTGACGCATGACAAGATATTTGTTGCTATTATTTTTTAAACCAAGATCGTCTATTGAACCAACAACTTTCAGAGCATTGCATAAATGACATTTCCAAATTGGAAGAGGAGAAGCCCAGTATCTTGAGCGAGAAACATTCCAGTCAGGTGCGGTTTCTACAATATGTTCAAATCTGCCATGTTTTAGGTGTTCAGGTATCCATTTAATTTTTTTATTAAGCTCCAAAATTTCATTTTTTACTTTTTGTATGTTTACAAACCATGCTTCCATAGCATTATAGAAAAGAGGAGTTTCACATCTATAACAATGGGGATAGCTGTGTGTGTAAAGAATTTCTTTAAAGACAAGGTTATTCTTTTTTAGGAAGTCTAATATATCTTTTTCTGAATCTTTAAAATATTGACCCTTGATTGAGTCTAGAGAATCATCATTAAAATACCCTCTCGAATCAAGAAGTGGAATTGCTGGTAAATCTTTTTCTAATCCAAGACGATAATCATCTTCCCCATAAATAACAGCTGTGTGAACAACACCTGTTCCCTCTTCGATTGAAACAAAATCAGCCGTAGTTATATACCAAGCTTTTTTATCAGATTTCTCAACTTTATCTATATTAAATAATGGTTCGTATTGAAGGCCGTCTAGAGCCCCGCCAAGGAGTATGCCACTAACTTTTCTCCTTCCGCCAACACCAACATCTTCCTTTTTATCCTTTGCTACAATCAGATTTTCCCCATCCATATTCCACATTTCGTATTCAATATCTTCTCCCACAGCCAAAGCTACATTTCCAGGCAAAGTCCAAGGGGTTGTTGTCCAAGCCAAGATATAAGTATTTTCATCAACAATTCCCCAGTCTTGAATTTCTTGTCCGGGCTTCAACTTAAATTTAACAGTTACAGATGTGTCTGTAACGTCCTTATAACTATTATCCATAGCAATTTCTGCTTTTGCTAACGAAGTCTCACACCTTGGACAATATAAAAGCACTTTCCTTCCTTCATAAATTAAATCTTTGTCATAGACCTGTTTGAAAGCCCACCAAACAGATTCAATATATGCATTGTCCATTGTTTTATAAGAGCCATCAAAATCAACCCATCTGGCAAATCTTTTTATTGTCTCTCTCCACTCGTCTACATAATGAAGAACTTTGCTTCTTGCAATTTGGTTAAATTCTTTAATGCCAAGCTTTTCTATTTCTTTCCTACTTGAAATACCAAGTTCTTTTTCAACAATGGTCTCAATAGGCAAACCGTGACAATCCCAGCCCCATCTTCTGGGGACATGATATCCTTTCATAGTCCAATACCTTCCAACAACATCCTTTACCGCTGAACCAAGAAGATGCCCGTAGTGGGGTGTCCCAGTTGCAAATGGCGGACCATCATAAAAAGTAAATGGTTTATTATTTTTGGTTTGTTCTAGAGATTTCTCGAAAATTTTATTCTCTTGCCAAAACTTTAAAATTTCTTTCTCTCTTTTAGCTATTTCGCTTTTTTTATTTTCTTGAGCCATAAATTATTTATAGTAAACTTGTCGAATTACATTTTTTCTGGAATTTTAATTCCCAAAAGATGAAGACCGTTTTTTAAAGTGTTGGCTACAGCCTTAGTTAAAAATATTTTGTACTCGCCACCCTCTTCTACAATTTTCTGTGTTGCATAAAAACCATTAAAGCTACCCGCCAAATCAATCAAGAATTTGGATATTAACTGCGGAGATTTGTCCTGCCAAGCCCTCAAAATAACTTCAGGAAATTTATAAAGCATTCTCTCAATTTCGATTGATTCCCAGTCATCCGGCAATTCGTTGGAAGGTTTTAAGCCCTTGGCTTTAGCAATATCCAAAACAGATTTTGCTCGAACAGTTGTATACTGTAAATATGGCCCTGAATCGCCCTCAAATGAGATTGATTTATCAAAATTAAAGATAATATCTCGACCAATTCCTTGCTTTAAAATCGAATACTTTAAGGCGGAAATAGCTACCATTTCAGCTACTTCTTCCCGATTCTCAACCTCTCTTTCCTCCATTACCTCTAAAACTTTATCCTGTATTTCCCCGAGCAAAGAATCTGCCGAAATCACGTCACCTGTTCTTGAAGACATCTTTCCTTCTGATAGACGAAGCATTCCATGTCCAATATGAGTTGTTTTGTTAGCAAATCCTTCCTTTTCATAAACATGCTTCATTACTTCAAGTAAAACATCAAAGTAAGCATTCACTTCGTTACCTGAAATGACATAGGATTCGTCGTAAGAAAAATATTCATCCTTAATTTTGGCTAGACCAAGTTCTTTTGCTTCATAAGTTGGTAGTCCAACAGAATTAATAAAAACTCTTGTATGAAGTCCGTAATTTTCTCCTTTGAAAACAATGGCTCCGTCACTCTTTTGAAAAAGATTTGCATTACTCTCAACTATTTCCCTTCCCTCTTTCCCAGTCTCGCTCTCAAAAAACAACTTGTCAAATTCTGTGCCAAGTTTTTCATACATTTTTTCAAAATTATCCAGAGAAATTTCCTTACCTTGATCGTAAACTCTATTTATTTCCTCGTCCTCCCTACTATAAATCTTTTTGTTAATTTCTATAATCTCTTCTTTTGCCTTTTCGTCTTCTTCAAAACTTTTTGATCCTTTCGAATACGCCTCTCCCAAATCTTCATTTGTTTCTACTTTTTTCTTATCTTTCAAAATACTCCAAATAGCTTTAGCAATATGAAGTCCAACATCACCTTGATAATTTACCCTTCTCACATCAGCACCACCGAATTCTGCAATTCTTGAAAGAGATTCCCCGATAGTGTTAGTCATTAAATGCCCAATATGAAAAATCTTAAATGGGTTTGGGTCTGTATATTCAAGAATTACTTTTTTACCTGCAAGTGTTTTATTTTTACCAAAGCTTTCTTTAGTAGCATCCTTTAAACTGCTTGCAAAAAATTCTTTAGTTAGATGGAAATTAATAAACCCCGCTCCGGCTACATCAATTTTCTCTACTTCTTTTGGTTTTTCTAGATTCTCGACTATCTTCTCTGCTAGTTCTTTAGGGGAGTTTTTCTCTTTTTTAGATAGAATTAGAGCGATATTTGTTGAGTAGTCTCCATGAGAAAAATCTCCCGGGTGCTCAAAAATAACCTTATCGGCCGAAAGCCCAAGCTTTCCCAATGATTTCTGTAGTTTTTCCTTTAAAATATCGCTTATCATAGGGCAAATTTTATCATGATTACGGGCATATGCTAGAATAGTTGGAATATGGCACTCTCAAATAAAAGAATTCTTAAGGAAAAGAAGAAAGGAGACATTGTCATTGCCCCATTCAAAAAAGAGTACCTAAATACTTCAAGTTACGACCTCACTCTTGGCGAATATTATTTTCGAGAAAAGAAATCCCCCAACTACATGGGTATTTATAATATCTATAAGAAAAGACACACTGAAGTTATCTGGGGAACAAAGCCAGAAAAGGCCACGAAAGCTAAGGAGGTTGTTCGTAATCCAGAGTTATTGGGTCTAGATCCTAATATGAGAATTATTCTTCTTGATCCAGGAGAAACAATCTTGGCCCACACCAATGAATTCATAGGCGGCAGGAATCATATTACAACTATGATGAAAGCACGCTCTTCTCTTGGAAGAAACTTTATCGAGGTTTGTAAATGTGCTGGTTGGGGCGATGTTGGTTATACCAATCGTTGGACTATGGAAATCACAAACAATTCTAGAAGATATACTATTCCTCTTGCTGTTGGAGGCAGAATTGCTCAAATGATATTTTTTGAAACAGGAGAGATACTAGGCTCGGATTATACAAAAACTGGAAAATACCAGAGCAAAAAATCACTTAAAGATTTAAAAAAGGAGTGGAAACCCCAGATGATGCTCCCAAAACTTTATAAAGACTTTGAGAAGAAATAAGCCTACTTGGTCTCAATACCCATTGAACGAGCGGATCCTTCAATAATTCTCCTTGCTCCTTCAATATCTTTAGCATTTAAATCAACCATTTTCTTCTCAGCAATTTCCTTTACTTGAGCTTTAGTAACACTCCCCGCTTTACTAACGGTGTTTTTCCCAGAACCTTTTTTAATTCCAGCCGCCTTTATTAAAAGGGATGATGTCGGCGGGGTCTTTGTAATAAAATCAAAGCTTCTGTCTTCATAAACCGAAATAACAACAGGTACTAACTCCCCTCTTTTATCTTGTGTCGCTTCGTTAAATCTGGTGATGAATTCTCCAATATTTATTCCTGCTTGACCAAGAGTTGGGCCCAAAGGAGGAGCCGGTGTTGCGGCACCACCTTGGACAATTGTCTTAACTTTTTTTACAACTTGTTTTGCCATATCTATATCTTTTTAACTTGAAGGTAATCGAGTTCAACCGGAGTTTCTCTACCAAACATTGAGACCATAACCTTAACCTTGCCTTTACCTTCATCAACTTCTCCAATCTTTCCTTCAAGTTCTTTAAACGGCCCATCGATTATAGAGACATGGTCGTCGATTTGCAAATCAATCTTATGTTTCAGCGTATCAGTACTCATCTTGTTAAATAATTCATCAATTTCCTCCTTCATTAAAGGAGTCGGGTGAATTCCAGAACCAACAAAGCCGGTCACTCTGGGAGTATTTCGAACAATGTACCAAGAGTCATCCGTCACAACCATATCTACCAAGACATAACCAGGATAAATTTTTTCTTCTTCAACAACTCTTTTGCCTCTCTTTATTTTTATTTTCTTTTCAGTTGGAACAACGACATCAAAAATTCTATTTTCATAACCCAAAGACTCAACTCTCTGTTTAAGATTGTGTGCTACTGCGTTTTCATATCCGGCATAAGTATGGATTGCATACCAATGCCTTTGTCCGTCTGTTTGTTGTTTACCCATAATTAAATTATTGCCTTCAGAATCTCCGAGAAAATAAAGTCAAATAGTCCAAGATATGCTGCTGTTAAAAGAGATATTAAAATAACTAAAACAGTAAAGGCAACTGACTGGAACCTTGTCGGCCAAGAGACATGCTTCATCTCTCCTTTTGTGTCCCTAATGTAATCTATTATTTTCATAATTTTGACATTTTTAAAAGCCCTCTCGGGGCTTATTTACCGTCATAGTATCAGAATTATAAAAATGGTCAAGACCCCGTGCATAAAGTGGATTCATATGAATATCAAACGGGATTCACTCACCCCTGTTCAGAACAACCAAAAGAGGGCTAGCTAAAAAGATCGATGAGTATGTTCCAGCTATAACTCCAATTACAAGAGTTAAAGCAAAATATCTTGTTGAGTCTCCTCCTAAAAATAGAAGAGTTAAGAGAACTAAAAGAGTGGTGAGGGAAGTATTAATAGAACGCGCATATGTTTGATTCAAACTTCTCCCAACGGTATCTCTAAAACTCTCTTTTCTTCCTTTTTCCTGATTTAAATTCAAATTCTCCCTAACCCTGTCAAAGACAACAATCGTGTCATTTACAGAAAACCCAAGAATGGCCAGAAGTGCAGTTACAAAGAGTATATCAATTTCGGCTCCGCTAAATTTACCAAGGATTATAAAAGCTCCAGTCGGAATTAAAATATCGTGAACAAGGGCAACTATCGCAATCAGCCCATATTTCCAACTTGAAACTGGAAAAGAAACTCTCCTGAATGAAAAAGTAATAAATAAAATAATGGCCAGAACTACAATAACAATTGCAATATAAGCTTTTTGTTTTAATTCCTCCCCGATAATAGGGCCAACCATGCTAAATCTTTTCTGGACAACTTCCCTGCTTCCTTCGAAAGAAAGAAGTGTTAGAAGATTGACTCTTTCACTATCTTCTAAATCTCGAGTTCTTAAAACATATCCGTTTTCTCCTGTTGGCTGAAGTTTGTATCCCCCAATTGCCATATTAGAAACTTTATCTTTTACAGCATCAGAACTAGGGCGCTCCCCTATATATTCAACTTCCAAAATAGAGCCTCCAGTGAAATCAATTCCAAAATTAAGTCCGCCAAAAATAATTAATCCCAATGATACCAAAACTAAAAGTCCTGATATGATAAAGAAAAATTTTCTGTATTTTACAACAAACATGATTATTTAAACCCGACACCAAACATTCTATTAAATCTTTCTGGAACAACCGCCAAAAGAAAGGTTCTTGAAATTGAAATGGCTGTAATCATACTGACAATTACTCCCAAGCCAAAAGTCAAAGCAAAACCTTTCACTAAAGAAGTTCCAAACCAAAAAAGGATAATGGCAGTAATAATACTTGAAATATTTGAATCTCTGATTGAAAGCCAGGCTCGAGAAAAACCATTTCTAACTGCTTCTTCCATGCTCGGTGTTCCCTCTTCGAGTTCCTCTTTCATCCTTTCGAAAATAAGAATATTGGCGTCAACCGCCATACCAATTGAAAGGATAAAACCGGCAATACCAGCAGCAGTAAGTGTTACAGGAATAAGCTTAAAAATAGCCAGCATTAGCACTATATATATAGAAAGAGAAAGAATAGCGACTAACCCCGAAGCCCTGTACCAAAGAAGTAAAAAGAGAGCAACAAGAATAATACCCCAAATCCCAGCCTTAATCCCTGCCTCAACAGTTTGTGCTCCCAAAGATGGGCCAATTGATTGAGTACTAATAAGTTCAATGGCTAAAGGTAAAGCTCCAAAGTTTAAATCTCTAACAAGTTCTTTTGCTTCTTCTGGTGTAAACTGTCCGGTGATTACTGCATTGCCACCAGAAATTTCTGTATTGATATTTGGTGCGGAGATGACTTCTCCATCAAGAATAATCGCCAAAGGTTCGCCAACATTTTCTCCTGTTATCTTTTGAAATAATTCTGCCCCATCTTTATTAAACTCAAGTCCAATACTTGGGCTATTCAATGCACTTCCCGTTCGCCCTAAGCCGTCTTGTCCAAATTGGAGAGTTGCCCTTTTAACCATTCTGCCAGTTAAACCAGTTGGAATTAAAATATCTTCAACACTTGCTTCGGGATCTTGGGCAAGAAGAGATTCCCCGTCTTTAACAAGACGGAATTCAAGAAGCGGGGTTTTGCCTATCAAATTAATCGCCTCTTCCACATCTGTTACACCTGGAAGTTCAACAATTAATCTTTGGTCATTAACATTCCCAAAGAGACCACCTTCCTCGACTTGAACAACAGGTTCTCCAACTCCAAAGAGATTGACTCTGCGTTCAATCACATCCCGCAAAGCGTTCATTAAATCTTTTACTTCCGTCCGCCCAACCTCACTGGTATCTGCCTTATAAGCCAAGTGTGTTCCGCCAGAAAGATCAAGGCCAAGTTTAAAAGAGTCCTTGGTCAAGGCCAGATATCCTATAAAAACTCCGATTATGAGTATTAAGATGGCGGTAATTCTGAGTGCTGTCATTTCGCTATAATATAGGAAAATTAAAAAAAGCTAAACCCCAGTCCTTGAGAGCAAGGCCTTGATTGTTTTAAGAGCAATCTTTAAATCAAGAAAGAAAGACCTATTTTTAATGTAATAAAGATCATAAGAAAGCTTCATTTTGGTCTCAGAAAAATCAGTCCCATGGTGGGGGTGATTATCATGGTAAATCTGAGCCCATCCTGAAAGCCCTGGTTTTATAAGGTGTCTAACATTGTAATAAGGTATTTCTTCCTCATATTTTAGGGCCAAAGCGGGAATCTCTGGCCTTGGGCCAATTAGAGAAATATCCCCTTTTAAAACATTCCAAAGTTGCGGTAATTCATCAATACGGCTTTTTCTTAGGAAAGTTCCTACTTTAGTCACCACTCGCCTACTTTTTAGTACTTCTTCTCCTTCGTCTAGTCCTGACATACTGCGGAATTTAATAATTTCCACATGTTTATTGTCCTGACCAATACGACTCTGCCTAATAAAAATTTCTCCTCCATCATCCATTTTTATAGCAAGAAATACAAATGGGTAAAAAATCAGTGAGAGCAAAGCTAGAGGCAAAGAAATAATTACATCCATCATTCTTTTAACAAGATCGTATGAGACTTTTGGTGAAAGAGAAAGGTTTTCTAAAAACCAGTCATACCCCAATAAAGAAACTGGCACCCTGTCAAAAATATCTTCATAAACTTTATACTTGTCAATAAATTCAACACCTTCATAAATAAGCTTGTAAAGATCTTGTAGAATTTTCTTTATCCTCTCACTTTTGAGATTAATAATGATATAAGAAATATTTTTTTCCTTAACCTCGTTCAGAATTTCTTTTGAAAGTTGCTTTACAGATTTATCAGGGCTAATGATTGAAGCAAAATAAAAACTGTAGCGGGAGTTGTTATTAACCTCCTCTACGAGGTCTCTTGTTTCCTCCTCACTATTGATTATTAAAGCTGCCCCCTTAACCTTATCACCTATAAAAGCACTCCCATAAATTCTCCAGATAAGTATCAGACCAAATGACAATATCAGGTAAATAAAAAGATTTGTCTTTGGGGTAATTGCAAAATATGGGATAAGATAGAAAAAGAGAACAGCAATAAAAGTATTAATGACTTGAGTATTTAAAATAATATTCGGTAAACGATTTTTAAAAAGAATTGTGTGTTTTTCATAAAGGCCTGCAATAAAAAAGATTGTAATCCAGATGATAAAAATAATAGAAAAAGCGATTATGTGTTCATCTAAATGAGCCTCCTCTGGGAATCCTAAATAGCTAATGAGAAGCATTGTAAAAAGTGAAAGATAGAGAAAGAAAACGTCTCCCAGAAAAAGAATTATTGCCTCTTTTTTGCTTTGTATAGCCATAAATTAAGTATAATGTATCAGGTATTATGTATAATGTATAGATTATTAAACAACAATATGATAATCTGGTCAATGTAACAATATACAGCTGGGTTAAGTTTCAAAATCTAATGAGCGGAAGTAGAAAAAAAATAATATATTTGATTACCAAAGCGAACTTGGGCGGTGCGCAAAAGTATGTTTTCGACTTAGCCACTTCTCTCCCCCAAGACAAATTTGATGTCCTTGTTGTTCATGGACAAGGTAATATCTTAAGCAAGAAACTTCAGGAAGAGAAAATAAAAACCATTTTCGTTCCTGAGATGGGAAGAGATATAAATGTCTTGGGAGAAATAATTTCTTTCTTTAAAATCTTTAAGATTATTTTTGACTATAACCCAGACATAGTCCACGTAAACAGTTCAAAGGCCGGGGGTATTGGGGCCTTTGTGGCTAGACTAACCTTTACGCAAAAAATAATTTTTACTGTTCATGGTTGGGCATTTAATGAACCCCAATTTGATAATATCCTAACAAAATTCTTTTCTTGGCTGACGGTTTTTCTTTCAACAGACACCATCGTCATTTCAAAACAAAATTTTGAGCAAGGTTTGAGATATCCTTTTGTAAAAAACAGATTTGCTCTCATCTATAATGGAGTAAAAGATACTAATTTTAGAGAAAGGACTTCTGCCAGAAAATTCATTGCAGATTTAACAAAAGCAGACAGCAAAAAAATCTGGGTAGTGACAATTTCAGAACTTCATAAAAATAAGGGGCTTAGTTATTTAATAGAAGCTGTTTCTAAATTAGAAAAGAAACCCATTGTTTTTATAATTGGACCCGGAGAAGAAAGAAATAATTTGGGAAACTTAATTTCTAAACATAATCTAGAAGACAATATCTTTCTTATGGGATTTATTGACGAAGCGAGTACCTACTTAAAGGCTTTTGATATTTTTATCCTAACTTCAGTTAAAGAAGGGCATCCCTATGCACTACTCGAAGCGGGACTAGCAAAACTTCCAAGTATAGGAAGTGATATTCCTGGAGTGAAGGATATTTTAGAAAATGAAAATGGTATTTTAACCATACCAAAAGACCCCAACGACATTGCTGAAAAACTGGATGGCTTGATAAAAGATAAGGGAAAAAAGGCTCAACTAAGCCAAAATTTACATAGTAAAGTTTTTGGAGAATTCTCCTTTAAAGAAATGTTAGAAAAAACTATATCTCTTTATTAAAAATTAATTAACGAATTGTTGGCTCACAATACCATCTTGGAAGCGGCCCCGATGGAGTACTTATTGTCTGGTGTTAGTTGTTAGTCAATTAGTTTCCAATCATCCTCTCAACTCCTAAAAATTCATTTTTAGTGTCTTCTTTATGGTATGCTTTCCCGTATCTTCTCATGCCCATTAGGATTCCAAGGGCTAAAAATTCCGTCACGATATGTGAACCTCCGTAACTTAAAAATGGTACAGTTGTCCCAGTCACCGGCAAGAGTCCTATATTCATTCCAACATGAATAATAAAATGGCTTATCAAAAATATTGAAACTCCTAATCCAAAAAGTATCTCAAAATTTGTTGCCCCATGTAAAGCACTAAGTAATATTCTCCAAAACAAAACACCAAATAGAGAGAATAAAATAATAACCCCAATAAAACCCCATTCTTCCGAAAAGGCAGCAAAAACAAAATCAGTCTCATATTCGGGTAAAAATTCCAAGCGCGATTGGGTGCCATAGCCAATCCCTTTTCCGGTAAGTTGTCCTGAACCAACGGCAATTGTCGATTGAAGAGCGTTATACCCCGCCCCCGAAGTGTCGGTTAAAGGATTAAGAAAAGTTAGAATCCTATCCTTCTGATATGGCACAAAAACAAAGCTCCATAATAAGACCATAGATAAAAGGCCAACAAGAAGAACTAGAAAGAGATGTTTTTTTGAAATTCCCGAAACTAAAACTAAACCAAGCCAAATCATAAAAATAATAATAGCTGAACCAAAGTCTGGCTGAAGCAAAACTAAAAGGAAAATTGTCAGGGCATAAAAACCAGAAACTAGAAGATGTCTGAAATTCGCAATCTCAACATGCCTCCTAGAAAAATATTTAGCTAAAATAATTATTAAAAAAATTTTTATTGGATCTGATGGTTGAAGTGAAAAAGCTCCAAAGTCAAACCAACTAATCGCTCCCTTTGTCACTTGGCCTGCAACGAAAAGAGTGATTAAAAGTCCGGTTGAAACAAGAAAAAGAAGAACGGAAACCCAGGTTCTTCGAAGAAACCTCCAATCAACTAAACTAGCCAGAAAAAAGACTCCAAAACCTATCAAAATCCAGATAATTTGCCTTTCGAAGAAAATACTCTCCCCAACAAAGGAATTCATGGTCACTAATCCGGCGCCTAACAAAGGAATAGTTGCTAGAAATAGATACCAATCTATGTTCAAACCGACTTTTTTAACTAAATCCATTAGTTTCTAGTACCAAACTTTGGTAGAATTTCGACCCTTCCGATAGGGCTTTTGAAAGGATTGGGCCAAGTGAAAGTGACCTTCTCCATTGAGTCCGGACTTATGTTTTCGACAAGTGTTTTGGAACTAGCCATGGCGTTATCAGCCATGTCATAAATTATGGCAAACAGCTCTACGTCTTTTATTGAAACAAAGCCTCTGTTTTCAAGCTCTACATCAACCCTCGGAGAAGAATCAGTATTTATTATTCCTCTCTTATTTATTCGGAGATTTGAACTTATATTCTCCTGAGTCAGCCATTCAACTTTACTAGTGAATTCAAAGAATGTTTTATCTGGAGCCCTTTCTCTGGTCACAATTGTCCCTTCAAAAATAGGGAACCTCGTTTGAGCTGGGATATCAGTTTTACCCTTTCTTTCATAAACTAGAACACCTTTGTCATCAAGAAGTGTGAAAGTGTAAAAGACATCTTGTGCCCCAGCACTCAGATTTGGGTTCTCTATCATGGCAACAGAATTATAGACTCCATCTCTTACTTCAAAACTTCTGGTCCAAAGAATTAATGGTTCAGCTACAGTAAATCCACAAATTTTTTCACATCCACCACCGCAGTCGACTCCGCGTTCATTACTATTTTGTTTACCATCAAAACAAGTTGGCTCTTTATTAAAAATATTATAAACAGGAAGAGCAAAAACAATGACGAGAATTAATATCAAACCCCCTAAATAGATAGATCTGTTTTTAGATGACCAACTCATGAACTCTATAATACCAGAAAAACAAAATACTCCGCCATATTTAGCGAAGTATTTTGTTTTAAGTTCTCTAAGTTGGCGGTGACCTACTCTCGCCTTGCGACTACCATCGGTGCTAACAGGCTTAACTTCTGTGTTCGGAATGAGAACAGGTGTAGCCCTATCGCCAAACCACCAACTTAGAAAACTCAAATATTCAAAAGGTACGCCCTTACACTTTTTAGTGTGATATTGCCCAAAGACAACACACCAAGTGTGTCACATCGGAAGATGTGGGGATAAATTGCAAACAAATTGTGGTTTTCAAAGCTTTCTAATAGGATCGACAAATTAGTACTCCTCGGCTAAACATGTCTCCATGCTTACACCTAGAGCCTATCAACCTAGTAATCTTCTAGGGGTCTCAACGATTCCTAATCTTGAAGTTGGCTTCCCTCTTAGATGCTTTCAGAGGTTATCCATTCCCGACTTAGCTACCCTGCGATGCCGTTGGCACGACAGCAGGTAGACCAGAGGTCAGTCCACTTCGGTCCTCTCGTACTAGAAGCAGATCTTCTCAAGAATCAACGCCTGCAGCAGATAGGAGACCGACCTGTCTTACGACGGTCTTAACCCAGCTCGCGTGACTTTTTAATTGGCGAACAGCCAAACCCTTGGAAGCTTCTTCACCTCCAGGATAAGTCGAGCCGACATCGAGGTGCCGAACTCCGCCGTCGCTCTGGACGCTTAGGCGGAACCAGCCTGTTATCCCCGGGGTAGCTTTTATCTGATGATCTCCGGCCGCATCTAACACGGACCGCAGGTTCACTATGTTCTGCTTTCGCACCTGCTCGGGATACCCCCCTTGCAGTCAAGCTCTCTTTTGCCATTACACTATCGGCACGGTTTCCATTCGCGCCTAGAGAACCTTAATAAACTCCTCCGTTACTTTTTGGGAGGAGAGCGCCCCACTCAAACTACCTACCAGATACTGTTCCAAAATGTTTTTACCATTTGGGTTAGAAACTATTTCGCAAAAGAATGGTATTTCACTGACGACTCCGTTTTAGCCAAAACCAAAACATCAAAGTCTCCCATCTATGCTACGCATTTGAAAAATAGCCCCAATATCAAGCTATAGTAAAGCTCCCGGGGTCTTTTCGTCTAGCTGCAGGTAACCGGCGTCTTCACCGGTATTGCATTTTCACCGAGCTCTTTCTCGAGACAGTTCCCCAGTCGTTACGCCATTCGTGCACGTCTGAACTTACCAGACAAGGAATTTCGCTACCTTAGGACCGTTATAGTTACGGCCGACATTCACCCGGGCTTATACAGTCTAGCCCTAACAAAGTTAGGACCCTCCGTACTTGACCTTCGGGCATTGGTCAGGCGTCACCCCCTATACATCCTCTTACGAGTTCGCAGGGAGCTGTGTTTTTAATAAACAGTCGCCAGGGATACTTTCGCTGCGGCCTCCCCCGAAGGGGTAGGCAAGCCTTATTGCTAACTTACGGCTGCTTTTTTGCCGAGTTCCTTGAGAAAGAATCACTCATTCGCCTTGGTCTTCTCGACCTGACTACCTGTGTCGGTTTTCGGTACGGATTAATATAAATTAAGCTTAGAGACTTTTCTAGGAAGCGCGCTTTGCCCAATTCTCCAGACCCGAAGATCTGAAATCTTCACAACACTCGGATATCGGCATCTAAGCCAGGTCCCGGATTTTCCAAAAACCTACCCCTATGTAATGAACGTAAATCCAATAATACGCTAAGCATACTGCACTCCGTCCTCCCATCGCATTTATATCAAGTGACGGAATATTAACCGTCTGTCCATCGCGTCCGGCTTTCGCCATACGCTTAGGCCCGACTAACCCTTGGCTGATTATCATTGCCAAGGAAACCTTAGTCTTTTCGGCGTGCGGGAATCTCACCCGCATTGCGGTTACTTGTGCCAACATTCTTACTTCCTGACGCTCCACCATGGGTTACCCCTTTGGCTTCAACGCAGACAGGAATACTCTCCTACCACGCATAAATTTCGAAAAATATATACATCCTCACCTTCGGTACCATACTTAGCCCCGATTATCTGCGGCGCAAGATCTCTTAATGAGTGAGCTGTTACGCTTTCTTTAAAGGATGGCTGCTTCTAAGCCAACTTCCTCACTGTCTGAGAAATTTCACCACCTTAAGTGCACTTAGTATGAATTTAGGGACCTTAGATTGAGATCTGGGCTGTTTCCCTTTCGACCGACGGAGCTTTGCCCCCGTGGTCTAACTGCAGAGCAGTTACTTTTGGTATTCGGAGTTTGATTGGTTTGACGAGGTTTCCCCCTATTCAGACCATCCAGTGCTCTACCCCCAAAAGGTAAACTCTGCGCTAACCCTAAAGCTATTTCGGAGAGAACCAGCTATTTCCAGGTTCGATTAGCTTTTCACTCCTTACCACAAGTCATCCGAGAGTATTGCACGGCTCAACGGTTCGGGCCTCCTCCCGTCTTTCGACGAGGTTCACCCTGCTCATGGCAAGCTCACCTGGTTTCGGGTCTTACATATACTACAATCGCGCTATTAACACTTGGTTTCCCTATGGCTCCATCCTAAAAGGATTTAGCCGAGCAGTATATGCAAACTCGTTGGCTCATTCTTCAATAGGCACGCCGTCGAGGAATAAATTCCTCTTCGACTCCTTGTAAACATATGGTTTCAGGTCTATTTCACTCCTCTCTCCGAGGTTCTTTTCACCTTTCCCTCACGGTACTAGTTCACTATCGATCTCTAAAAGTATTTAGCCTTGGGAGTTAGTTCTCCCAGATTCACCCAAGCTATTCATGTCCCGGGCTACTCAAGAATAAAAACTAAGAGATATTTTATTTTCGTCTAAAGGGCTTTCACCTTCTGGGGCTAATCTTTCCAGATTATTCAACTAATAAAATATTTTATAACTCTACTCGCTTACGAATAAGCGAACGCTCTTACCTTACAACCCCTGTCTTACAAGTAAGATAGGTTTGGGCTTCTTCCGTTTCGCTCGCCGCTACTAAGGAAATACCAGAAACTCCTTAATATTAGGACCACTTGCGATCCTAATATTAAGAAGCTCTTCAGTTGGTTTCTCTTCCTCCAGCTACTAAGATGTTTCAATTCGCTGGGTCTACTCCAAACAATAAAGTTTGGTAATCAAGGTTTGCTTGATTGGGTTCCCCCATTCGGAAATCTCCGGGTAAAAGGTTGCTAGGCACCTAACCGAAGCTTATCGCAGCCATGCTACGTCCTTCATCGTCTTTTAGAGTCAAGGCATCCACCATATGCTCTTAAACTTCCCATTAGGAAGTTCAAAAACCACAATTTGTTTGCAATTTCCCAGCACTACTTTTTGATGGTGCTGGGTACCTGTTCAGTCCCACTTGAGATGAGACTGAAACTAATATATTGTCAAAGTTCAACCGCATTATGAATTTTAAAAAGAAAAAACCGCCTTCCAAGCGGTGCCAACCAAACAATGGAATACTCCAAAAAGTGATTAGCCTTTCCGCTTAAATATTGAATTTAACTTAATATTCATAAGCCCTAGTATTATATACACATTAGAGAGGAGGTCAACCCTGATAAAAGAAAAATCTCTGTCTCTTCTTTCAACTCTATAACAATCTGGTTCCAATTCTGTATAATTGGGGTCACAGCTTTTTGAGCTATATTTAACAACGTATTTTCAGTAGCCCAAAGGGATGTTGGAACCATATGATATACTTCCCGTCATGCAAACTTTATATAGAAAACTCTCCCCATACTATAAATACTTTGTAAATTTTCATGCGGACACAAAAAAAGAGATTGAGGTTTTAAATAAGCTGTTTAAACAACACAAAGTAAAATCAATACTTGATATTGCTTGTGGTATAGGAAGACACAGTATAGCACTTGCAAAGTTAGGCTATGATGTGACAGGGGTGGATTTTTCATCCTCTCAACTAGCACAGGCAAGGAAAGATGCAAAAGAAGCTGGTGTAAAGGTTACTTTCGTCAAAAAAGATGCAAATTATTTTACTTCACATAAAAAATTTGATGCAATAATTTGTATGTGGTCAACATTGGGGGAAGAACCTATGCAGTATGAAAAAGTAATACCAAATGTCTTTCGCTCTCTGAAAAAAAACGGGGTATTTATAATAGACAATAGAGATTGGTCTGATATACCAAAAGGCGGGAAAAGAACTATACGCAACAGTTTATCTACTCCACACTACAAAATTAAACAATTAATACTAGATAGATTTACCGAACATTTTCGCATCAGAGATATAACTTATACTATAAATGGAAAACAATATGATGACCTTTGTATTACACATATTATTAGACCTAAAGAATGGGTAGCCGAATTGAGACAAGCTGGCTTTCGGAACAATAAAATAATAAAGAATTACAAAAGTAAGAAAACAAGTACTCTAATTGTGGGACAAAAGTAGTCACAGTGTTTCAACCACTGTTATCCCATGGGTTCTAATAAAGAGAGGTAGTCTGCTTATCAAGCAACTAAAGCTTTCTTTTCATCCTCAACCACAGTCCTCCCAAATTCCTGCCACTCTTTTAGCTCTATGACTAGTTGGTTCCAATTCTGTATAATTGGGGTCAGTTCATTAAATGGGCCCTCCTACACCCTGTGCACATGGCACGAGCACTTACGCCGATGGACAAACAGAAATTCTTCTCTGGGATGGTTTCTTAATTTTTTATGGTATGTACCATGGTACGTACCACAGTACGTACTATTTTATTTTCGGGATTCTATTATTTTCTCTGCCACATTTGGAGGGACAACAGCATAACTATCAAACTCCATTGTTGATGTTCCTCTTCCTGCTGTCATTGAACGAAGTTCGGTGGTGTAACCAAACATTTCGCTTAAAGGAACTTTGGCTCGGATAACTTTCATGCCATGCCTGTCTTCCATTCCCTCAATTTGTCCTCTCTTAGAATTCAAACTTCCTGAAACATCACCAAAAAATTCTTCAGGTGCAACAACTTCAATACTCATTATCGGTTCTAAGATTACAGGGTTGGCCTTTTTGGCTGCATCTTGAAAAGCTTTTGAACCGGCAATCTTGAAAGCAATCTCTGATGAATCAACATCGTGGTAAGAGCCGTCAAATAAATTAACACTGACATCAACAATTTGATATCCAGCAACAACTCCCCTAGCCATTCCTTCTCTGATTCCTTTTTCAACTGCTGGAATATATTCCTGCGGAATAATGCCACCTTTGATGCTATTTATAAATTCAAGACCATTTTTTCTTTTGGTATTCTTCGGCAAATCTTCATCAGCAATACTTTTGTCCATTGGTTTAACTCTAATTTTTACATGTCCATATTGTCCGCGACCACCTGTCTGCTTAATATATTTCTCCTCCTGCTCTGCCTCTCTCTGAATAGTTTCCTTATAAGCAACCTGTGGCTTGCCAACATTTGCCTCAACACTAAATTCCCTTTTCATTCTGTCTACCAAAATATCTAAATGAAGTTCTCCCATACCAGCAATAATAGTCTCCAATGTTTCGGGGTCAGTTTTTATTTTAAATGTCGGGTCCTCATCCGAAAGTTTTTTTAGGGCAAGACCCATTTTTTCCTGATCAGCTTTTGTTTTAGGTTCTATTCTCATGGCTACAACTGGCTCTGGAAAGACAATTTGCTCAAGAATTATCGGCTTTGATTCATCACAGAGGGTGTGCGAGGTTTTAGTATCTTTAAGTCCAACGGCTGCAGCAATTTCCCCAGCATAAACTGTCTCAACCTCTTCCCTCTTGTCTGCTTGCAAACGAACGATTCTCCCTAATCTCTCTTTTTCTTCTGTATTTGAATTATAAATATATGAACCAGAAGAAACAGCCCCAGAATAAACCCTAAAGAATGTTAACTGGCCAACAAACGGGTCTGTCTGCAATTTGAATGCCAGAGCACAAAATGGCTCGTCATCGGAAGGCTTTCTTTCTTCCTCCTCATTTGTTTTAGGATTAATTCCCCTAACTGGTCGAATATCAACTGGAGACGGAAGATAGTCAACAACACCATCAAGAACCAATTGCACTCCTTTGTTTTTCAGAGCACTGCCGGCATAAACTGGAAAAACTTCATTAGCTATAACCGCTTTTCTTAAAAGTTCTTTTAATTTGTCCAAAGGAAGTTCTTTGCCTTCTAAATAGTCATGCGTCATAACCTCATCATTCTCGACAATCCTTTCAATCAATTCTCCCCTATATTTTTCTGCTTCAGCTTTCAGCTCCTCTGGGACTTCTCCTTCAACCACCTTCTCCCCCATTTGTCCTTCAAATCTGTAAGCTTTCATTTTCAAAAGGTCGACAGCTCCTTCGTGTTTTTCTTCAAGTCCAATTGGAATCTGCATTCGAACAGCTTTTTTACTTAGTCGCTCCAATATAGATGCGTACGATTTTTCAAAATCTGCTCCTGTTCTATCAAGTTTGTTTATAAGACAAAGTCTGGGCACTTGTGCCTCTTCGGCATATCGCCAGTTTGTCTCAGATTGTGGCTCAACTCCGGCAACACCGTCAAAAACAACAACGGCACCATCTAAAACTCTCATTGACCTTTTAACTTCAGCGGTAAAGTCAATGTGTCCAGGAGTATCAATAATATTAAAATTGGTTTTGTTTTCCTCTTTCTCTTTGTCTTCACCAATTTTTATCCAAGAGCATGAAATGGCGGCAGAAGTGATAGTTATACCTCTTTCTCTCTCCTGTTCCATCCAGTCAGTAATAGTATCTCCTTCATGAACTTCGCCGATTTTATGGCTCATCCCAGTATAAAAAAGGACTCTTTCAGATGTGGTAGTCTTACCCGCATCAATGTGGGCAATAATTCCAAAGTTTCTGGTTCTTTCTAGGGGATACTGTCTAGCCATAATTTATTACCAGGCGAAGTGGGCAAAGGCCTTGTTGGCTTCAGCCATCTTATGAGTGTTTTCTTTCTTTTTGACTGCACCACCTTCCCCTTTGTCTGCGAGAATTAATTCCTGTGCAAGTTTCTTCCGCATTGGTGAACCTTTTTTTTCTTTAGCCGCTTCAATAATCCATCTCAAACCTAATGTTAGTCTTCTTTCCGGCCTGACTTCTCTTGGAATTTGATAGTTCGCCCCACCAACTCTTTTTGAACGAACTTCAACATTTGGTGACGCATTCATTACGGCCCCTTGAAAAACTTCGGTTGGTTCTTTTTTTGTTTCTGTCTTTATATCTTCAAAAGCACCGTAAACAATTTGTCTGGCGGTGTTTTTCTTCCCGTTTTCCATAACATAGTTAATAAGCTTTTGAACTTCTAGAGAGTTGTATCTTATATCTGGTTCTATTTTATTTTTTTTCTTCGGCCCTCTTCGCATTTATTTCTTTTGGTTATTCTTTTTTGGGTTTCTTTGTGCCATATCGACTTCTTCCTTTCTTCCTATTTGCCGCTCCCTCCGAATCTAAAACGCCCCTAACAACTGTATATCTAACACCAATATCTTTTACTCGTCCTCCTCTTAGAACTACCATGGAGTGTTCTTGCAAATTGTGTCCAATGCCGGGAATGTAAGCTGTCACTTCCATTCCGTTTGTTAGACGAACTCTGCAGATTTTCCTGACAGCGGAGTTCGGCTTCTTTGGGGTAGTCGTCTTGACTTGGATACAAACACCTCTTTTAAACGGAGAAGCAAATCCTGTAGGGATATTTTTCTTTGTATTAAAACCACGCCTCAAAGCAATAGCCTTGGGCTTTTTTTCTATTTTCTTTCTCTTTTTTCTAACCAGCTGGTTTATAGTCGCCATCGTATTAAATATCCCGCTTTAGCGGGACTTCAGTAATTTAATATTAAAATGGTTAAAAATCAAGCTATTTCTTAGATTTCAGAGCAGGATAGAGATTGTCTCACGGCATTTCTGCCGGCTTTTTGGTTTCTTAAAAGGCAACTTACATTGTTTGAAGCAAGGCCCTCTACTATATATGAGTCATCTTTCCTGCTGTTTTCGGGATTGTAAATAAAGCCTCTGGCTTCCAAAAATGCCCTTGTTAAGTCATCTTTATTTGAAATGGGCCCCACTGACTTTACAGAAAACCCTTCATAAGTTTCCCCGTTTAGAAATTCTCCTACGGATTCAACCCAACCCACTTTTGTTTCTTTTGGAAAAGCGTAATTCAATGTGTTGGCTAAATAAAAATCCTTTATTATTTTAGGTGTTCCGTCAGCAAAGTTTTCATCAATAGTGATCGATTCAGCGGGCGCTGTATCTTCCTGTCCAGAACTTTCTGTTGCCACTGCCGATGCTGATTGTGTAATTCTGTCCTCTTCCTTCTCAACGCTTGCGCCGATAAAGTAAAGTGCAACAAGAAAAGCCAAGGCTAATGAAACTAGTACTGTTGCAGTTGATATTCCTTTTTTGTAATCTATTTTTTTCATAATTACTTACAAACCATTTCTTTCCATTCCCACATTAACGGACAATCTTCAGTATTCCAAATATTTACATTAGCAAGTGATGAAGGTAGATTACACTGTTCGCCTTCATTAATACCTGGATTATGAAAATCACTTGAGCATCCACCTGTTGAAATAGCCTGCCAGAAAAATTCTCCCTCAACATCAACAACATTTATTATTTTTTCCACCACTTCCACCACTTCCACCACTTCCACCGTTTTCTCTTCAATTGCTTCTACTTCTTCTACTACATTTTCTTCTACGGTTGGTTCCTCGGCCGGCACTTCTTCATCTTCGACAACTTTTGTAACTTCTTCATCTGCAAACTCTATGTTTATTACCTCACCTATTGTAGAAACCGTGGCCACTGCCACATTCGACATATCATTTAACGAAAAGGAGAGAACATAAACTAAGTCTTCCCCAGCCAAAGCTAAAGCGTTGAAAAACTTTTTTAAAAGTTTTACAGGATTTGTAGAAGCATCTACAAAAGTATCATTTTCTTCCACAGCTTGAATTTCTTCCGCCACAACTTGGGACGCTTCTTCACTTTCGTCATTAAAAAACGGCTCACTATTTATTGAACTAGAAAAGAGACCGGTGAAAAAACCAAAGTTATTTAAGAAGTCGGCAGAGCCATAATTTGAGTCAAAGACCGCATTTTCTTCTGCAAGAGAAATAGCCGGCGTTAGAACAAATACAAGCGCAAAGACCAATAGTATTTTGGTAAATCTATCCATAAATCTCACTCTATATACTTAAATAATATCATTATTTGGGCTTGAAATTAGATTAAATGTGGATTATATTTCTTCTCCTGCTTCTGGCTGAGGCTCAATCTCGCTACTTATAGTTTCAGATGTTGATGTGCTAGTGTTTGCTTCTTCAATAATTGTAATTGATTCACTTTCTTCTTGTACTACTTCTACCGATTCTTCAACTATTGTTTCTTCTACAGGAGCTTCCTCAGCAATAGGTTCAGGTTCCGTCGTCTCTTCAACAATTTCTTCTGCTTCTTCTGTTGGTGTTCCGACTATGACAGTTCTGGTTGTTTCTGTAGTGTTTCCGTCATTGTCTGTTGC
>Ga0187827_10000435_pt1 | contig 66426 bp, 50 predicted proteins | sample ETNtaG_39_FD_167969 | JGI IMG/M metagenome (GOLD analysis project Ga0187827, IMG submission 167969) | Marine microbial and viral communities from oxygen minimum zone, Eastern Pacific Ocean - ETNP2014_SV_150_PacBio MetaG (Illumina Assembly) | ecosystem: Environmental > Aquatic > Marine > Hypoxic... | reverse complement strand
TAGCGTTCTACTCCGTCGATGCCCGGTACGGCGCCATCATGATTCAAACCGATTTTGGCGCCCAACCTGTCGCAGACTATATATCGGCAGTTGATGCAAACGATATTGCACTGGATGATAGCTTCACCGATTTTGATGCGTTTAGCAGCAACGATAGTTTCGATCTTGAATTTGATGAAACCGTAGAGGTTCAGGAAGTAAATTTTGAGCCTGTCAACATGCTCGGATACACGAACTTTCACATAATCACCAAGGCACTTTACGAAAAGTATTCTGACCAGTTCGACTTCTACCCCGTTGGCAATCCACCCATGATGGAATTCATGATGGAGATACTGACGCAAATGGTAGTGCTGGGTGGGTTAATGGTACTGATTTTTACATTGCTGCTGTGGATATTGCTTCGATCTTTTAGTGCTGTGCTTTGGCCGATGGTGACCATCGCTGCGAGTATGGCCTGGACCTGGGGGCTCACGGTCTGGCTTGGGGTGACGGTTTCCCAGATGATTTCCCTGACAGTGTTATTGGTATTTGCCGTGGGTATTGCCGACTGCGTTCATGTGATGAGCGCCTATTTCATTTATTGCCGGGAGGGTGAGGAGCATTACAAGGCGCTGTCCCGATCTTACGGAAAGACAGGTCTGGCCATCATGGTCACAACCGTTACTACTATGGCAGGAGTTCTGGCCCTGACCACTTCAGACCTGATACCGATCAAGGTCTTTGGTCTCATGTCGGCATTTGGCGTAGTAATGGCGTTCTTCTTCACCATAATCCTACTGCCTATACTTCTAGACGTCTGGCATCCGGGAGCAACCAATAAAAGCGATGCCAGCCTGGCAGACAGACTCGGTCAACGCTGGATGGATTTGTACATCGGGAAAAAAGTTGCAATAGCCGTAACTTATGTGGCCGTTGTTTATCTGTTGTTAGGCGTTCTGGTTGGCACCTACATTACACTTATTACTCTGCTGACTTATGTGGTGGTTAACTGGCAAACGCAAATTTTATCATTCGTGCCCTACATCGTGGCGAAGAGGCCTTACCTGATTCTGGCCATCTTCGCATCTGTCTTTGGTTTGTGCGCTTATGGCACCAGCCAGGTCAGAATCGATTCAAATATGACGGAGCTAACACGCGAGGGCAGTGTGCTTCGTGTTGCCTACGAAATCGTTGATGAGAACATGGCCGGCGCCCAGTCCATGGTAATCATGGTGGACACCAAGACTACTGACGGCTTATACAATCCACGCTTGTTACAGGCAATCGATACTTTTCAGACTCGCATCGAAGAGCGCTATTCCGACCAGGTATCCCGTACCAATTCTCTGGCCAATATCGTCAAGGATACCTATCAGATAATGAACGATGATGATCCGGCATACTATCAGGTGCCGAATTCAGAGCAGATGATTTCACAATTGTTGTATCTGTTTAACAGTGCAAACCCTGAAGACCGACGCAGCCTGGTCTCGGATGACTACAGCCGCTCGCATGTTTCCCTCAATATTTATAACGCTGGCTCCTATCAATACCAGTTGTTTTTCGACGAGATTACGTTAGATATTGAAGAAACATTCGCCGAGCTCAATACCGAATTTCCGGATATGGAAATTTATCTGACTGGCTCCATGGCCCTGTTAATGCGTATGACAGATGAAATAGCCCGGTCGCAATTTGCCAGTTTCACACTCGCCATCGGCGTAATCAGCTTGATCATGATAATTACACTTGGCTCCTTGCAGGGTGGCCTGATGGCCATGGTTCCCAATATGATTCCTGCCTTGTTGGGATTTGGTTTGATGGGTCTTATGGGCATTTCCCTCGATGGAGATACGCTGCTCATAGCACCACTCATCATTGGCATCGCGGTAGACGATACGATACATTTTATGACCCATTATCGGATGGAGTTAATCAGTACAGGCAGCATAAGTGAATCTTTGAAATCCACTATTCGCGATGTCGGTCAGGCGGTCATGTTTACCACCATGATATTGGGGATGGGTTTTGCGCTGCTGAGCTTCTCAGACTACCTGGGCATGGCAAAAATGGGTTTCTTCGGTTCAGTAGCAATTCTTGTTGCCTTGCTTTGCGATCTGTTCCTGATTCCAGCCATGATCATGATATTCAAACCTACTTTTGGTGTTAAAGATGCCGATACAAGAATTACCTTTATGGAGAGTCCTGCATGATTAATGCGACCCGATCCCTCTTAGTCATTGTCATTGCCAGCATATCGGCAATCACCACATCCAGTGCACAGAACCTCACTGGAATGGAGATTATGGAATTGGTTGAAGAGTCCCAGCGAGCAACTTCCGATTCGGCTTTCAACCGCATGCAGCTCTCTACCTGCCGCTTCGGGGTGAAGGACAGCCGAATTACCTGTGCCGAAAGACCCCGGGTAAAAGCACTGGAATCCGTTGGCAAAAATTTCGGCTTGAATCTGAAAGATACCAAGAACATCACCATCGTTCTCGAGCCTGCAGCCGAACGTGGAATTGGCATGCTGAGTTTTGCCTATGACCAATCGGACCGTGATAACGAAACCTGGCTTTATCTATCGGCTTAAGGCCGGGTCAAACGCATCGCCAGTGGCAGTTCCGATGACGATACCGAACCCGCTGCGGTTTTTGGCTCCGAATTCACCACCGAAGATACCGACACGGGTAAACTGGAAGAATACGAAATCAACATACTGGAAGAAACCACTGAATCAGGCCGCGATGTATGGAAGGTCGAAATGATTCCCAATGCAGAACGCGCCAGAAAATCCCGCTATTCCAGAACCATTTCCTATATCGACAAAGAGCGTTATGTCACTTTACGCGTAGAAATGTTTGATCAATACGAGAAGGAAGTGAAACGGATGTTAGCTTCGCGGGTGGAATTGATCAACGATGTGTGGATGGCTCGCTCCCTGACTATGATGAATCTGGTCACCAACCGGCTATCCAATATGGCCATACTGGAAATTAACACCGGTATTGATGTGGATGATGAATTCCTTACCCAGCGAACTCTTACCGATGTTGCCTTCCGTGAAACTGAGCTTGAAAAACTCAGGGCACAAATAGATTAGTTGAGGACCCTCTGATTAATTATTTGATGTCTCTGCCTGACCTTAAATAATTATTCAGATGGTCCTTAAGTTACACTCTATGGGTAATTTCAATCCTATCCCGGTTCTGGCCGGCGCTGCCTTATTCCTGCTTGCTCCACCTGGCCTGGCGCAACAGGATGTTCTTATACTCGATGACAATGTTCAGTTCGATGCTGACCTCGGTTTTGACGACAGTATATTTGGTGGCGTCTTCGAAGATGACGCAGAGGACACCAGCTCCTGGTTGGATAATTTTACCATCAGGATCAGTCAGCAGTTTTTCGGTCAGGTAAACAATCACTCGGTAGATCTGGCGCCCGGTTTTTCCTTTCACAGAGAAGCAGAAACAGAGAGTAACCGGCTGGGTTTAAATGTGCGCTACCAAAACCCGTTTGCGCCGGGCTGGTTATTGCAGGCCAGTGGTCAGGCCAAGGCCTACTGGAAGGAAGATTATGAATATGGGGCCAACGGCGACCGTATAGATACGGATTTGCGCATCAATGAATTCTTCATTCAGCGCAGCTTTGGTCAAAACAGCATCAAGTTTGGCCGCCAGACCGTCGTGTGGGGAGAAACCGTCGGCAACTCGGTGCTGGATGTCATCAATACCAGCGAATTTCGCGACCTCACCATAATCGATATTGAGGATGCACGCCTCAATCAATGGATGGTGGTGTGGGATTACTTTGGGGAAAATAGCGACTTCTCTACATTTGTTAATCTCTATCCGGATTTCAATCCAGCTCCGGTTCGCGGCAGTCCCTTCTTTTTTGAGCCACCTTTCAACCTCACGGACTATGACCGGGGCAGCGAGCTGTTATTCGAAGTCGGTACACAGTGGCGCAAATCTTTCGAGGGCAGTGATATTGCAATCATGGCGGCGTACCTGTTTGAAAATCAACTACGTTACGAAGACCCGGTAAGCAGAATCGGCGATGCTGTTTCCAAAAAGAATGATTTCCTGCTACTGGGATTCAGCGCCAATCGTGCAATCGGCAAACTGTTGCTCAATTTCGACCTGGCCTTCAGCCACAATGTACTGGCCGACAGTTTCAATTTTCCCGGCACCGGCTCTTTTGTGGCTCCGGTAGATCTAAGAAAAGATCAAATAGGCACGTCGTTTGGTTTTGAGTATGCCATTAGCAATGAGCAGAGCGTCAGTATCGGCATTCAGGCTCAATCTCTATTGGATGAGGACGAAGGTTTACTGCTAGGACAAGCATTAATCAACGATGGGGTGTTCGGCAGTTGGCTTGTCAGATACAGCAATACTTTGATGAATAGTGACCTGGTTCTTTCATCAACACTGCAAGGTGGAGTGGACGGTGATTCCCTGCTCGCTTTACTCAGCGTTGACTACACACTAAACGATAACTGGGCCGTGAATGCCCAGCTTATTTCCATAACGGCTAGCTCTGACTCGCCGCTAGTATTCCTGTCAGAAGATGTCAGAATTGGCGCGACTATTACCTATTCTTTCTAAATCAGGAAGCCTGGGCATAGTTAAGCGCTTACATCCTGAATACGCCGAATCGGGTTTCCTCAATTGCTGCGTTACGGGCGATCTCCATGCAGCGTGCTACCACCTCGCGGGTTTGTGCCGGTTCGATCACACCATCATCCCAAAGTCGAGCCGATGCAAAGTAGGGATGACCCTGGGTTTGATAAGTGTCCAGTATGGGTTTCCTGAATTCCTGCTCCTGTTCTTCGCTCCATTGCCGGTTTTTCTTTTCAATCTGATCCCGCTTTATGGTGGCGAGTACTCCCGCTGCCTGCTCTCCACCCATGACCGATATGCGTGCATTAGGCCACATGAACACGAACCGGGGATCGTAGGCCCGCCCGCACATACCGTAATTTCCAGCACCAAATGAACCACCGATGATGACGGTGAATTTTGGCACTCTGGAACAGGCGACTGCCATAACCATCTTGGCGCCGTGTTTGGCAATACCACCTTCCTCGAAAACTTTGCCAACCATGAAGCCAACAATATTTTGCAAAAACAGCAAGGGAATTTTTCGCTGCGAGCACAGTTCGATAAAGTGCGTGCCCTTGGTTGCGGATTCACTGAACAGAATACCGTTATTTGCCACTATGCCTATCTGTTGACCATCAATGCGGGCAAATCCACAGACCAGGGTTTTACCATAGAGCACCTTAAATTCATCAAACTCGGAGGCGTCGACTATGCGGGCAATAATTTCCCGGACATCGTAAGCCGTGCTGGGATTGGAAGGTACTATTCCGCCAATTTCACTGACATCATACTCTGGCGGCCTGCTTACACTGTCAAACTCTGTATCTACTGAGTTGTGATTTAGGTGGCCAACAATATCTCGAGTTAGTTGCAATGCATGTTGGTCATTTTCCGCATAGTAATCTGCTACGCCGGAGCGGCGACAGTGTACATCCGCACCACCGAGCGCCTCGGCATCGACTACTTCGCCGGTGGCAGCTTTTACTAATGGAGGCCCGGCAAGGAAAATAGTTGCCTGGTTTTTAACCATGATGCACTCGTCGGACATGGCCGGCACATAGGCACCCCCTGCTGTACAAGAACCCATTACCACTGCTATCTGGGCAATCCCCTGAGCGGACAGATTGGCCTGATTGAAAAAAATTCGCCCGAAATGATCCCGGTCAGGAAATACCTGGTCCTGGCGCGGCAGATTAGCGCCACCGGAGTCCACCAGATAGACACACGGCAGCCTGTTTGCTGCGGCAATCTCCTGTGCTCGCAGGTGTTTTTTTACCGTTAGGGGGTAGTACGTTCCTCCTTTAACCGTAGCGTCGTTAACAACGATAATACAATCCCGTCCCTGAATCCGACCGATGCCAGTCAGTATTCCTGCTGCAGGCACATCTTCACCGTACACATTAAAGGCGGCCAACTGAGATAATTCAAAAAATTCAGTACCTTCATCGATCAGACTACTGATTCTTTCTTTTGGCAGCAGTTTTCCGCGTGAAGTATGTCGTTCGCGTGATGCTTCAGGGCCACCCAAACTGATCTGCTCCAGCTTCATCTTCAGATCATCAATCTGCGATTGCATGTGATTTTTGTTGGCGATGAAATCGGCGCTATCGGCAACAATTTTTGATTTTAGAATCGTCATATCGATACTCCGACAAATTATGCAGATTCGCGAAACAGCTCGCGTCCAACCAGGACACGCCTGATTTCCGATGTGCCAGCACCGATTTCGTAGAGTTTCGCATCACGCAACAGACGGCCTGCGGGAAATTCGTTTATATAACCATTACCACCCAGCGCCTGAATTGTCTGCAGGGCCATCTGTGTGGCCTTCTCTGCTGTATACAGGATTAATGCTGCGGCGTCCTTGCGACTCGATTCCTGTCTGTCACACGCGGAAGCTACTGCGTACAAATAGGCACGTGACGCGTTAAGATCCGCATACATATCGGCCAGTTTTCCCTGCATTAATTGAAATTCACCGATAGGTTGATTGAATTGCTTGCGCTCGTGAACATAGGGCAGCACTACATCCAGACAAGCTTGCATAATCCCCACCGGACCAGCCGCCAAAATTGTCCGCTCATAGTCCAGGCCAGACATCAAAACGCCAACGCCCCTGTCTTCCTCGCCCAGTATATTTTCCTCTGGCACTTCGCAATCCTGGAACACCAGTTCACAGGTGTTGGAACCCCGCATGCCCAGTTTATCCAGTTTCTGCGCCTGACTGAATCCCGGGAAATCCCTCTCCACGATGAATGCTGTTATCCCTCGGGAGCCGGAAGCGGGCTCGGTTTTAGCATAAACCACGCAGGTGTTTGCTTCCGGACCATTGGTGATCCACATCTTGTTACCGTTCAAAAGGTAATAATCCCCCCTGTGCTCAGCCCGAAGTGCCATGCTAACGACATCCGATCCGGCGTTGGGTTCTGACATCGCCAACGCCCCGACATGTTCTCCCGAACACAACTTGGGCAGGTATTTTTGCTTCTGTCTGTCATTACCGTTGTTTGAAATTTGATTAACGCAGAGATTTGAATGGGCTCCGTAGGATAATCCTACTGCTGCCGAAGCTCGGGAAATTTCTTCCATAGCGATACAATGTGCCAGATATCCCATATTTGAGCCGCCAAATTCTTCAGCGACAGTAACTCCAAGCAAACCCATGTCACCAAACTTCTTCCACATATCCACTGGAAATTCATTGTCGATGTCAATTTTCCCCGCACGCGGTGCTAACTCGACTTGTGCGAAGTGATAAACACTGTTGCGCAGCATATCTATTTCTTCACCGAGATTAAAATTCAAAGTGGGATATGAAACATTCATGGTTGTACCTTTACGATTTTGATTCCTTGGTTCTTTAGCCGGGATGTGAAATAGCATCCAGGCAATTTTTTTCTGCTATTTTCAAGTCCTTGAGCATGCTGTTAACTTCCTTTTTCTGTGCTTCCAACTGCCCTTGCTTTTCATGTATTTTTTCCAGCAGAGATTGTAGCTGCTTCACATTTTCCGATTCCGGATCGTACATCTCGATAATGTCGCGACTCTCATCGAGGGAAAAGCCCAGCCGCCTGCCGCGCAGAATTAATTTGAGCTTGACCCGCTCTCGAGGACCGTACAGGCGAACACTGCCTCTGCGCACCGGTGTCAGCAGCCCTTTTTCTTCATAAAACCGAATAGTGCGAGTGGTAACCTGAAACTCTGACGCCAGGTCAGATATTGAAAACTTGTTTTCCATTTCAGCTACCCAGTTCAATTGGTTTGATGGTCCGTGGCGGTCCCTGGCCCCCAAAGACAAGCCACGGAATTACTTTACGCTTGCTTTACGTTAACGTCAACGTCAATATTAGATCAAAGGATTCAGAGTCTGAGTTATCTCCACAACGATGTAATGCTCATCGCTTAAGTGTCGGTGGGTTTAACGGGCTTGGCACAAAGGTAGTTGATGCGTGTATCGGGGATTGGGAAGGTATTTCTGTTTTTCCGTGACTAGCGCCAGGGATGAAGCGCGGGACGGGCCAGGTGCAGGTTTTTGCTCCTGCAAAACCTGCATACCGTACATCCATGTACATAACGACCCAACGGAGCAAAAAAACAACCCCTTATTCCAAGCTTGCGGCCCACACCTATGGCACCAATTACTAAATTGGATACATCACCTAGACCGTCTTAGTCTCTTGATTTAACTCGATATGTTTTGAGGATATCTTAGAATCAGAGTAATTTAATGCCAGTCCCTTTCAACTTTAGCTATACCAGATCCTATAAACAGATAGAACAACAACCGTTGATACGACTACCCAGATTGCACCAATTACAACCACAACTACACTTTTCGCGGTTAGCGATGCATCCAGTTCTTCTGTGGCTTTCGCTTCACACTCTCGCCAGACGTTTACCGGTACTAATTTGACTATTAGTGCGATGCCCAGGGGAATGATTATCAGGTCATCAACATACCCGATGACGGGAATAAAATCAGGAATCAAATCGATTGGACTTGCCGCGTAAGCCACTATTGCAAGCATTAATAACTTTGCAAATCCTGGCACTCTCTCATCCCTGGAAGCGACATAGAGGGTATAGAGTTTGTGGTTTAACGAATTAGACCATTGCTTAAGAGATTTCAGCTAAATCTCCTTTGTTGTAATTCATTATGAATTCGGGGGATGGAGGCACTAAATTTAATGCCTCCGTCCCCTGATCAGTTCTAGCGACGTCCTAGTCCAAACTCATTGCCCACTGCCACGACCTTACCGTCGCGGAAATGAACTTCGATGAACTTGGAACCGCTCACCGGGTTGCCGTTTTCATCCCGCAGCGTGGCAACGAGCTCGTGGGTTTCTGCATCGAAGACATCGGGCGTATGAGTCCAGACGTAACGACCATCCAGGCTGAAGGTCACCCAGCCATGACCACCCTGGGATAAGTCAACATCGCCCGTTAGCACGGGTGGCATCTGTGTGGCATCAAAAATAAACAGCTTGCGACCCTCCTGGTCGCTGATCCACAGTTCCGTCTCATCGGGTGTGAGAGCGGCGCCGTGGGTACGATGTTCAATCGGCTCATCGCCGACCAGCACGTGATGCAGTATCCGCTCCTGCGCAAGATCGACCACGTCAAAACCAACATGACTGCCAAGGCTTACATAGGCGATGCGGTTGGCACTATCCACTGTGAAGGGAAAGGCTCCCTGCCCCCCGGATTCGCCCACGGGTGCGATCTGATGAATCACTTCCTCATTCTCTGTATCGAGGACTGTCAGCATCATGGTTGTGCCAAGATAGAGAAATCGGCCATCGACACTTACCAGGCTATTGTGCGCACTATCACCAATGCGAACGTGTTTGATGAGCTCACCGTTCTCACCGTTAAGGACCAGCAAGCCACTGTCATCCCCGGAAACCCACCACCCGGTAGGTACGTAGATCTTCTTACCGTCCAGCGTAACCGACGATCGATCACTGCCCAACTGATAGGTCTGTTCCCAGATGATCTGATCCGTTTCCAGATCGAAAGCCCCTATCCGCGGATTCTGGGTAGAAAAGTAGGCGCTGTGGTTCTCGAGATTAGCAGCAAAACCTCGAATACCTTCAGAAAAAACCGGGAGATCGATTCGCCGAACCAGCTTGTGCCCGTCATCGATATCGAAGATCAGAATACCGGCACCATCGGCCTGACCTTCCACCTGGGCCGCATCCGGCGTGCTGAGATACAGATAACGCTTGGTCTCTGATTGGTTCTGCGCACTCAGAGTTGATGCGTAAGCTAACGAACATAAGACTGTGAGAAGAAGAAAATTTCGCATGGGAACACCACCTGTTTAGTTGAGTACCAAAGAAGAATATAAGCTATCCCGATTCAAGTCCACCGCCCTGTATCGGTATCAGCCCTGCATTAATTGCTGGATTTCAGACCGCTTTGAGAAGCAGCCACACACCAGATTTGAAAAAATCAGTCAAAATCGCTAATGTCAGTTTCCGGGTGGAACGGACCTTTTGGCTGAAATATGCTCAAATGCGCTGGGAGGCAGGGCCAGGTTCTTACCAACGAGCCGCCTTATCGAATCGAAATCGTCCCCTTTAGGCAGGGAAAACAATGAAAAATAATATCGGCCTTCTACTAAGCAAACGAGCGCTTATCAATCCAGACCGGGAAGCATTCGTGGACAGCAAATCGGGACTCAGATTGAGTTTTAGCGAGCTCAATGCCAGATGTAACCGCCTGGTTAGTTCACTGCTTGCTTTGGGTGTCAAACCGGGAGACCGCATTGCAGTAGCGATGATGAATAGCGCCGAATTCATCGAAGCCTATTTTGCTATCGCCAAGCTGGGGGCGATCATTGTTCCTCTCAACTGGCGCCTGGTACCTGACGAACTGGAATTTATTCTCAAGGACAGCGGCTCATCTACTCTAATTTTTGGTGAAGAGTTCGTCGACGTGATGAGTGAACTGCACAGTCGCGGCGCAAAGACTGATGTGGTTAACTGGATTCAACACGCAATTGGCGATGGCAATAGTGAATTCACACAGGATTATATGCAATTTCGCGATGCAGGGTCCGATGCAGAGCCGGTTATAAGCGTCTGCGAGGACGAACTACTCTACATCATGTACACCTCAGGCACCACCGGCTTGCCAAAGGGAGTAGTACACTCTCATAACACCTGTTTCTGGGCTTTATTTACTTTTGGTGCATCCTGTGATTTGCGCGATGCAGATCGTTATCTCGTCGCATTACCTTTGTTTCACGTGGGTTCGTTAACCCCTGTTACGCTAAATATCTATCGGGGTGTGACCAGTGTGGTAATGAGAGAATTCGATCCGATTCGTGCCTGGCAGTTGATTCAGGAAGAGCAAGTGACTAACTCGTTACTGGTGCCAGCCATGCTGAACTTCATGGTTCAGGTACCTGATGTTGCACAATATGACTACTCTTCACTGCGTTGGGTGCAGAGCGGTGCGTCGCCCTTGCCAGTGAACCTGATTCAGCAATATGCCGATATGGGCATAGATATTCACCAGATTTATGGCCTGACGGAGTCCTGTGGACCGGCCTGTGTCATCAACGCAGAAAGCGCCTTATCCAAGATCGGTTCAACCGGGCGGGCATTCTTTCACACTGAAGTCAGGGTGGTTGATGAGGCGGGTAAGGACTGTCCGCCGGGTGAGCAGGGCGAGGTGTGGGTCAGAGGGAAACACGTCATGCTGAAGTATTGGAACAGACCCGATGCCACCGCGGAAACCATTACCAGAGAAGGCTGGTTACGCACCGGTGATGTGGCGTCAATTGACGACGAGGGATTCGTTTACATTCAGGATCGAATTAAAGACATGATTATCTCCGGGGGGGAGAATGTTTATCCGGCAGAAATTGAGAATGTGATCCTCTCCCACCCTGAGGTAGGTGAGGTGGCAGTTATCGGCCAACCCAGCGAGATCTGGGGTGAATCGCCTTTTGCCGTAGTAGTTAAAAATACTGAACAATTAACCGAAGCGGATGTGCTGGCGCATTGTGAGGGTAAAATGGCGGGTTTCAAACTACCAAAAGGCGCTGCCTTTATCGATGTCATCCCGCGCAATGCCAATGGCAAAGTACTGAAGAGAGAACTCAGGCTGCAATTCCCTGGGCCATCAAAGGCTTAACATATCTCTATAGCAGCAGACCGCCACCAGATCGATCTTACCGCTGATTGCAATCGAAAGGATCGCCTGGAAAAAAAACGCCTGAGAAAAGAGCGCCTAGGAAAAAAGCGCTCTAAAGATAAAGAAAAACACAATTGAGATGGAAGCACCTGCCGGCAGTGTGACTACCCAGGACAGAAAGATCTTACCCACTACGCCAAGATTGAGCGCGCCAATTCCCCGTGCCATACCAACGCCCAATACAGCCCCCACCAGCGTGTGAGTCGTGGAAACTGGTATGCCGGTTCCGGAGGCGACGACAACCGTTGAAGCAGCAGCCAGTTCTGCAGCAAATCCCCGACTGGGGGTAAGCTCGGTGATATTTCTACCAATGGTTGCTATGACTTTATAACCCCACATGGCAAGACCCGCTACGATCCCGGCGCCTCCCAATAACAAAATCCAAAGGGGCAGTCCGGATTCCTCGACAAACGCACCACCGCTTAGCACCACGCCATTAATCGCAGCTAGGGGACCGATCGCATTCGCCACATCATTTGAGCCATGGGCAAATGCCATGGAGCAGGCAGTAAATATCATTAATACGCCAAAGACTTTCTCTACGCTGGCGAAATGAAATTGACTGTCCTCGGCCGGCACTGCGACAATGGAGCGCAGCATGAAAATGCCGACTGTCATCACCAGCACCCCGAGGCTGAGGGCTATCATTATATTCTGGACAAAAGTGAACTCCAGGCCGGTATGGCTTAGTCCCTTGACCAGCGTAACCATGGCAATCACGAAGCCCACCAGGAATATATAAAAGGGCACATATTTTTTTGCGTTTTCGAAGGGATCTGCTGTTTCCAGTACTAGCTTTTGCACACTGCGAAATAGAAAGAATGCGATTATGCCAGAGCACATCGGAGACACAACCCAACTGGCAACAATCGACCAGACCTGGCTCCATACGACGGCATCCGCCGAAATACCGACCACCGCAAATCCAACAATTGCGCCGATGATGGAGTGCGTAGTGGAAACCGGCCAGCCGTTATGGGAGGCGATTAACAACCAGATCCCCGCGGCTAACAGGGATGAGAGCATGCCATAGACCAACAATTCAGGCGAGTCGGCAAAGCCGGCCATTTCGATATCGATAATGCTGCTGCGGATGGTTGAGGTAACTTCTCCGCCGGCTAAATAAGCACCGGCAAATTCAAAAATCATGGCAATGAGAATGGCTTGCTTGATGGTTATGGCCCGGGCACCAACCGAGGTTCCCATGGCATTGGCCACATCGTTCGCACCGACACCCCAGGCCATAAAAAAACCAAAAATACAGGCCATAACCAGGAAGATAAAACCGTACTGCGAAATTATTTCAGACATAGTAATCTCTGGGGAGCCTCTGAACAAGTATATGGCCATTCTGCTGGAGTCTGTCGCGCTCCGGCGCTAGGCGTCGTGCGCAGGTAATGGCAGCGTCCTTGGCAAGCGCGACAACGAAGCGGCGGGGTGCAACAGAGCCCGCCCGAAGGGGCCTACAGCCAATCCCGCTCTCGGCGTTGCACCGGCTTGAAAGGTCGACACATTCCTGCGCCGGTGCGCCTTGATAGCGACATTGGCTGTAGGCCAGAGTGGTCATATACTTGTTCAGAGGCTCCCTAGTTGTTTTCAACCATTTTTCAATTTACTGGGCAATCAAGAGTAATAACCGACTGCCGATTTTCTGTGAAATGTCAGCCAGATCACCAATCAGATCGATTATTCGATAAAGAAACATGACATGCACCGGAGGTAGCGATTCCTCCAGTTCGAACAATTTTGCCCGTAGTTCAATTTGACTTACGTCGCTGCGGTGCTCGAGTTCATCCAGTTCCAGGATGAGGCCCTCAACCAGTTCCACCTCTTTACCACGGAATCCTGTCTCCAGTAACTCATCAAGCTCCTGAATCACTTTCAGTGCTTGTTCAGAGGCAGCCAGACTCTCCCTATAATATTCCCTCACCGGTGCTACAAGACTCTCCGGGATTATCATCTTCCTGCCCAGCATCAGTCCGGCAATGTCCTTGGCCCGATTTGCCAGGCGATCCTGGGTCGAGAGAAGTACAAGCAAATCGCTGCGTGGTACGGGGAGAAACAGGTTCTTTGGAAGATTGTTACGGACATTACTCTTCAGGTCATCGGCATCGTTTTCCGATGCTCTTATCGCCTGCTGCAAGGATTCCGCTTTTATCCAATCGTTGGCAAAGCTGGCTTCGAGAAAATCGCCTAACAGGATTACGCATTTCTGCGCCTTGGCCATGTGTTCCTGAATTGGCCGAATAGGTGAACGACCAAACATTGCGCTTATCGGATTTGCCATAGAGTTATCCCCGCAAAAATTAGCGGCAGTATAAAAGGTGTAGTCCTTTATCTCTAGTATTTTTTTAATGCTTTTACGAGGCTTCTCCAAACCGCCACAACTTGCTATTGTTGCGCATTCTTTTGCTAAGGTTGGCTATCTGTATCCCTGAGCAAGTCGACATTGTCCGATTCCACCAGGTAAAAAAGGCAATCCTTGAGCGCAATCTCTGGATTGGTTGTTACCATGAACAGTTCCTGTTTCCGTCGCGGGCGTAATTCACCATCAATAAGCTTAAAGTACCGGGTTAATTTTTCATTGCCTTTAGTGTCCTTCGCCGTTAACACATCTTCAAGTTTTCCCGCTACAAAACCGAGCAGCGTATCCGGAGTAATATAGCCAAAATTAAAATGCTCAATCGCCGGCAGAAGAGTGAGCTCGTACCCCGCAACCGGTTGTTCTGCATAGGCGATATCCTTGCCCTTGCGCAGCTCCAGCCGCAGTGGGTTATGGAAAAATTCCAAAGTGAGATCGGTGTGCTCAACTGAGAGAACATCGTCGTAGCTGAGGTATTTTATCAAGCCTTCAGCGGCCATTAAATTGGATTCACCATCTTGCCCGCCACCACATTCAATAGTTACCGTGGGCATCCTTGCCTCAGCAAAATCCATTAGTGAGCCCAGTTCCAGGTGGGTAACGACCAGGCGATGAGTAAACAGTGAGACCAGGGCAACATGCCCTTCATCCATGGTTGTAGTAATCCCAAATGACGGGCTGATCCCTGAGGTATTGTGCACATCAATCACGGACTCCGGTTGCAGAATGGCCAGTTTATCCATTATCTCCCTGGCGATGTGATCCTGTTCTGAGTCGCCGAAGGGAATTTTGAAACAGCGATTTTGATCTTTTTCGTTCGGCAACATGCGATAGAAGAAACCAGGACCTGCCCTGGCAGCTTTTACCGATGGAATGAAGAAGTGGATATCAACGATGGGAACAGTATTGTCTTGCAGAACCTTATGAATCGCCCAGAAGCCAGAAGGTTCATTGCCATGCTGGAGGGTGACGACTACCCGGCAACGGGACTCATCCTGCCCGGTCAGGTGAATGTGGGTCGGACCGGATAGTAATTTCAGGAATTCATCAGCTGTTGCACCGATCTCATCGATTGCAGGATTTTTCCAGTAGTGAAAAAGCACCCGTGAAGATGCTGCTGGATGCTCCATCACTTCCACCGTGAAACGGGAATATTGCTATCGCTGTTTTTCTGATATTCCTGCAGCATGGCGACCAGGGCTTCCTGCTTGTGAAGATTCTTGCAGCATTCGGCAAGTTTATTCAGTTGCCAGCGTGAACCGGTCTGACGCGTGGCCAGTCGCTCATCAATCACGGTCAGAAGCGGCCGGATGTCTTCCTCATTAAAACCCATAGCGAGTAACTGCTCTGGTATTTGCGGCACCAATTTTTTCAGTATGTCCGGCACTGCAAAATATTCTGGTTCGTTCTGATTCAAAGATGGCCAGAACAGTTCAGCATCCATTCCCTTTTGTGCCGCGCGAAAAAAATTGGCTGTACAGTAGGCAAACGGAATCGCAGGCAGCAATTGCTTGATCTGAGAGTGCAGTAGCTTGGCCAGGCCAATTGCCAGGGCGGCGTTGGCAAGCATGTCTACAATGCTTGGTCCGGCGGGGAGGGCGCGCATCTCTATGCGCAAATGTCCTCCGTCCACCGGATCATAGACGGGTCTGTTCCACAACCAGACCGTGCCCTGGTGTAACTGCAGTTCACGCAGATTTGGTGTACCACCGGCTGCGATTATTTCTAACGGGTCCTCCTCGTCACAGATGGGCAAAATGGGACGGTAGAGATAAGCCGCTTCAGCAAACAATTCAAATGCGCCCTCTCTTATCCAGTTGTTGCCAAAATTGACTCGGGCTGGAATCGGATGCAGTGAATCGTTGGGCCTGCTGTCAATCGATTGTTTGAATAAGGGAATTCGGGTCTCCTGCCACAGTTTATGACCAAACAGCGTCGGTGAGTTTCCGGCAAAAGCTACTACCAAGGGCGTAACTAACTGAACCGCATTATAGAAGTCGGCAAATTCTTCGCTCGGAACACGCAGGTGAATTTGAAACGAGGTGTTGGCACCTTCCAGCGTCACATCTTCCATCGCCAGTTGCAGCGTCTCCTCTCCCTCGATGGCGATAGTAAACGGACCTCCCCGAATCAGCATGAGTGCGTTGGTAATGGCTTCGAATCGGGGCAATTTGGTCATCGCGTGGTAACCAACATCGGATTGCTGCAGTGTGGGTAATATGCCGACAGGGGTAACCCTTCCCTCCCATTCATGGGCCGCCTGATTGATTTTATCTATCGCAGCCAGTGCTTCGACCTGGGTTTTGGAGAAGCAGTTGTCTCTCAGCAGAGCCGGACTGAAGTTGTATTCGAGGTTGTACCGATTCAGCTCAAGGGTGAGCAGGGGATCATTCAGTTTTTGCAGTATTTCCTGATTTCGATGAACGGGTCGTCCCTCACTATCGACTATATACAGTTCCAACTCCGCGCCGAAAGAAAGTTCACCTTCACCAAATCCAGGTCTGGTCAGCACCTGCTTCAATGCAAGCAGATTGTCTCTAAGGCGAATTCCGAACGTGTTGAAATCCTCCTCAGTAAAATCTGTACGCTTTATTTCTAATCCCATGTGCTTCTACTTACCCCGTTTAGCCATATCCGGCTGCTGCCCTGGTTGCAGATTAGATGTCATATCAGTTGCCATATCAGTTGCCATATCAGTTGCCATATCAGTTGCCATATCAGTTGCCAAAAATATTTTCTTTCTCAGTGCGAAGAAAGCGGCTATTCCCATCGCGACGAGTAAATCCAATTTTATCGAAATATTCGAGAATTTCTATACAGAGATTTCTACCAATTTCAGAGGCGTCGCGGAATTGAATAACAGAGAATCCCTCATCCGAAGTGCATTCCTGTGCCAGTTTTTCCGTGAAGTCAGCAAGCTTCATGATTGTCTCCGGCAGGTAGTGGCGATTGGGCGCGACCTGGATCAGGTTTCCCGCCAGTCTGGTTTGTTTGAGTATATTTTCCAGTGCTCTGAGGGGAATGCCAGTCAGCTCCTCCAGTTCCCTGGTTCTGGGAGGGACGAAATCTGCATTTAACAGAATGGGTCTGATTTTGTCGAGAAATGCCTGTTCCTCGGTGCTAAGCCGGGTTTGGTGATCTGGCAGATGGAGTAGAGTCCCGGTTCTGTGGATTTCTCCCTGCTCAATTAATTTTTGCAGTATCGCGTGAAACAGGATGTGCGATCCGGCAAATTTCACTGCGCGGGATAAAGCAGGCTCACTTATTCCCTGCTGATTGCGGTGGGCACTATGGTACTGCCTCACGCTGTCTATCATTTGCCCGCTATGGAGCTGATAAAACCTGTCATGTAACAAGAAGGGCAGCTTTTGTTTGTCGATTTTAAGCAGTGCAAACACCACGCCTTCGGCTCGTAAGGTCTCCAGCGTCTGGTCGATCTTATGTTCGGTACAGTTTCTCGCTACTGAAAACTGTGCTAAATCTACGCCGCCCGCCTGCAGTGTTATTAATTCATGCAAGGCCTGATCGAGAGGCTGGTCCAGAGCGGCCAACACTGCGAGACGTTCCACGCTATCGCGACCACGCCTGGGAACGAAGATATCAACTACCCTGCCGCCGCCGATCGTACGTTGTGAGGCAGGGTCGCGCAAAATGAAGCGATCGCCATAATGAGCAACCATCAACTCGTTCGATTTTATCTGGAACCAGTTGCTGTCTGCTCCGCCGAGGCGACGGATATTGATCACATGATGTGATGCGTTGAGGTACAGGTGATACTGGATATTGCTGCGCAGAAGTTTTGGATCGTTTTCGAGCAGCCGTAACTTCACATCGAGGCGCAATACACTCTGATTCAGAGCGGGATCGGTTAACCAGTCACCTCGGGCAACTGCTTGCTGGCTCAGACTGATATTCGCTGCCGCACGTTGGCCCCCGCTGATACTTTCCTGATTCTCTTTGTCCAGTTTAAGCCCTTTGATCTTGGTCAGTTCATTGCCGGGTGAATGCAATAAACTATCACCGACTTGAGCAGTTCCCGAGCGCACACTGCCGGTGACAACTGTGCCAATGCCTTTTACCGTGAAACTGCGATCCACCAGATAACGGAAGTAACTGTCTTCCGGGTCGTTGGATTCTCCCTCCGCTGCAAGCAACATGGATTCCAGGTGTTCTACCAACTCGGCAATACCCTGTTGGTTAGCATTCGACACTTTAAAAACGGGAGAGTCATGCAGTCTGGTCTCGCGCAACAGATCCTGCGTATTGCTGGCAACGCGTGAGAGCTGTTCATCATCACAGCGGTCGATCTTCGTTAGCACAACCACACCCTGGTCGATTCCCAGTAGATCAAGGATTGCCAGATGCTCTCTGGTTTGCGGCATAATACCATCGTCAGCTGCTACCACCAGCATCGCCGCATCGACCGTGCTTACGCCAGCCAGCATATTATTAATAAAATCTGTGTGACCTGGCACATCGACAAAACCGATTGTGTTGCTTACGGTCGTGCCATTGTCAGTGGTGGCAAAATGGTGGTAGGCAAATCCCAGATTAATGCTCAGTCCACGCGCCTTCTCCTCGGCCAGCGTGTCAGTGTCTACCCCGGTTATATGTTGCACCAGCGAGGACTTGCCGTGGTCTACATGACCGGCCGTGGCGATAATGAGCGACCGGCCACCTGGTCTGCTTTCTGAGGATGGGGATTGTGACATGATGAACTGCTTGTCCTGCCCGATTTTGACAGGAATTATAATGCGGATGGCAGGCTCTGTCAGGGTATGGTTAAGTTGCGATCTCTGGTCGCAATCAGATAGATGATGCTGGCGACTATGAGTCCCGCAACGATAAAGCCGGCATTGAATATGCCACTACTCAGATTGACGATGCCATAGCCAATGGCACCGGAAATCCCGGCATAGTAAAGAAACGGTAGAAAGGTTTTGCGGATGACCACGCCTTCCTTGCCGATCAATCCCACCACAGCACTGGCCGCGACCACGTTGTGCACGCAGATTATATTGCCCGATGCGCCGCCCACAGCCTGTAGTGCCACGATCCAGGTTGGATCCACCAGAATGCGCTCGCCCACACCAAACTGAAACAATGAAAACATCATATTGCTGACCGTATTACTGCCGGCCACGAAGGCACCCAGACCACCGACGAAGGTGGAAAAGAAGGGCCACGCCGAGGCGGTCAGATTGGCAACTCCTTCTGCCAGGGCAATGGGCATCTGCTCAAATCCTGCGGTCCCGCCGCTAGTATTAATAAATACCTGCACCATGGGCACGGTAAACACCAGCGCGGTTGACGCTGGAATCAGTGTCTTCAATGAACTGCCCAGCGCCACCTTATACTGGGCAAAGCGCATGCGATGGAGCAGGATGGTTATCAGGGAAACAATAATGAATATGGTGCCAGGAGACCAAAGTGGTTGAAATGAGGCCGAGATATCACTACCAAGTATTTCCGGCCAGCTCCAAGTAATGAAGGGATTGGAATGGCGCAGGAGAGATTCCAGATCCCATGCCCTGTATCGCGTAATCACCAACAAACCGGCAATGAACAGGTAAGGCGACCAGGCAAGAAACAGATTCATTGTGGGTGCATCAGTGCTTTGCTGTTGGGTTTGGCCTGGCAAGTGGCTGGACCACTCAGGGTCCCAGTTTTCTTTCTTGTCAAAATCCCAGGGGGCAGCTGGATCTGGCATCAGGAAGCCCAATTTCGCAGCGATCACTACAATTACCAGGCCAATAAGCCCACCGAACATGGAAGGGAATTCAGGGCCGAAATTAGTGGCCACCCAGTAATACGGGATAGTCATGGCCAAGGCGGCAAAAATCGCAAATTTCCATACCTGCAGGCCCTCAGAAAGAGATCTGTTTTTACCAAAGAAGCGCGTCATCGCGGAGACGACGATTAGCGGTATGAACGTGCCGGCCAGGGCATGTATCAACGCAACTTTGCCCGCGATGAAAGCCAGAAACTGCTCCCATTCGTTAAAGCCCAGCCCTGCGGCATAGGCCAACATCTCGGGATCAGCAGACAGGCCGGTATTCACGCCTACCAGTATCGGTGTGCCCATGGCACCAAAGGAAACTGGCGTGCTCTGGATAATCATCCCGGCCACCACCGCCGCCATGGCCGGAAAGCCCAGGCCCACCATCAGGGGCACGGCAACTGCTGCCGGCGTGCCAAACCCGGCAGAGCCCTCTATAAACGAGCCAAAGAGCCAGGCGATGATTATGACCTGAATTCTACGGTCCGGCGTGATATCGGAAAAACCCTGGCGTATTGCGTGGATAGCCCCGCTTTGGATCAAAGTGTTGAGCAGAAGTATAGCGCCAAAAATAATGTAGATGAGCGAGAACGCGACGATCAGGCCATTGATGCTGGCGGCCAGTACCTTGCTGATGGATACTCCCCACACCGCAATGGCGAGTAAGGCTGCCACCACATAGGCGATAGGCATGGCACGGCTTGCCGGCCAGCGCAGTAGAACCAGAAAAATCGCCACAGAAATAATGGGCAACATGGAAAGAATTGCGAGTAGGCCAGTGCTCATAATTATTGTTCTTTTGTTGTGTTTGTTATACCTCAGGAACCAACGACAGGCAGCTTAACAAATATAATCCGTTAGGGACATCCCGATTTATAAGTGGAATAATAGGACAGTCGGTTCCCGGTATTATGCCCTGACCCTTGTACCAGCACCTGAGTTCGACACCAGGTTGATCCCGGTACAGCACGGGTTAATTTAATTCATTACTCAAGGAGTCAGAATTATGGAAATTTCTACCATTGTGGTTCTGGTCATTATTGCTGTGCTGTTCTTATATTTAGTTGGCATCTATAACAAACTGGTCAGCTTGAAGAATCGTTATCAAAATGCCTTCGCACAAATCGAGGTGCAACTGAAAAGACGCTATGACCTCATTCCCAACCTGGTGGAGACCGCGAAGGGCTATATCACCCATGAACGAGAAACGCTGGAAGCTGTTATCTCTGCCCGTAATGCCGCAGCTACCGGATTAGCCGCCGCGGCGGCAGACCCGGGCAATGCCGCTGCAATCAAGGAACTGGCTGGACAGGAGGGGGCCCTGACCGGCGCACTCACCCGGTTCAATGTGGTTATGGAAGCCTACCCCGATCTCAAGGCGAATCAGAATATGATGCAGTTAAGCGAAGAACTGACTGCCACTGAAAACAAGGTTGCTTTCTCAAGACAGGCCTTCAATGACCAGGTAATGGCCTACAACACCTACAAGCAATCTTTCCCCCCGGTTGCAATATCCGGTGTTTTCGGTCATGCAATGGATGCGAGTCTGCTCGAGTTTGAAGACAGCGAAGCGATCCAGGAAGCGCCAAAAGTCTCTTTTTAGTTTTTCGATTCGACTATTGCTAATTTTTAGATAATGGATTTTTTTGCATCACAGGACACGGCCAAACGCAACACCGGTAAATTGGTGTTCCTTTTCGTAATGGCGGTAATTGCACTGGTGGTGGTCACCAATTTCCTCGTCATGTTTATATTCGGATTTCTTGGCTCCGAAATGACCAGCATGGCTGCTATCTCAACTGTTAGTTTTGACTGGAACACATTTCTGCTTGTAGGCCTGGCCGTAGTTTCAGTTATTTTGCTTGGCAGTCTCTATAAGATTGGTTCGCTGTCCGGCGGTGGTGCCCGCGTTGCGGAAATGATGAATGGCAGGCTGTTGGTTGCAGGTAGTGGGGATTTACATGAGCGGCGGATTCTCAATATAGTGGAAGAGATGGCTATTGCCTCGGGGACTCCGGTGCCGCCGGTGTATTTGATGGAAGAGAGCGGAATTAATGCCTTCGCGGCAGGTTATTCACCCAGCGATGCGGTTATCGGGGTAACCCGGGGGGCGATCGAAACCCTGAGCCGGGATCAATTGCAGGGAGTGATCGCACACGAGTTCAGTCATATTCTGCACGGTGATATGCGCATCAATATTCGTCTGATCGGCGTACTGCATGGCATCATGGTATTGGGTATTATTGGTTATCATCTGTTGCGCGGAGGTGCCTACAGCCGTCGTTCCAAAAATTCCGGCGGCATCGTGTTTTTTGGGCTGGCCCTGGTGGTAGTTGGCTTTGTGGGTACATTTTTCGGCAATTTGATCAAAGCGGCGGTTAGTCGGCAGAGGGAGTATCTGGCCGATGCCTCTGCAGTACAGTTCACCCGTAATCCGGACGGTATTGGTGGTGCGCTGATGCGCATTGCCACCCACGACAGCCGTTCCTATATCGCCAATCCAAGCAGCGCCGAGATTAGTCACACCTTGTTTGAAGAAGGCTCAGTCTCGGCACTTAGCAGGCTATACGCTACTCATCCCCCACTGGAGAATCGTATCAAGGCTATCCTGCCACGCTGGGATGGCGACTACGGTGTGGCTGCAACAGGGCCTGATGCAGATCTGACCGCGGAAGCGGAGAAAGCTGCTGGTCCCACGACCAGGGAGAAGGCTGAAGCGCTACTGGGCGGTGTGGCCGGTGTCCTGATAACCGATGCGATGATTAAGCAGGTAGGGAATCCCAGCGCGGCCCATCTGCGCGCAGCAGATGCACTGCTGCAGCAAATTCCCGCACCCTTGCTGGAGGCGGCACACGATCCTTCGGCGGCACGTGCCCTCATCTATTTCCTGGTACTGGAAGAGGACGCTGCGCTGCGCGAGCGGCAACTGAAATTTTTGCAACAATCGGCCGATGCGGGTGTGTATTTCGAACTGGCAAAGATTGTCGAGCAGTTGGACAAATTCAAAGCAGAATATCGCTTGCCCCTTATTACAATTGCATTGGGAAGCTTGCGTCAGTTATCAAAACCACAGTTTATTTTATTCAAGGAAAATTTTGACAAGCTGATTGCTGTAGATAAAAAGATCAGCCTGTTTGAATGGGCAACACATAAGATTGTGTTTCGACATCTCGAAGCTGTATTCGCTAACAGGAAGTCAAAGCTTGGCCGTAAGGAATTAGTTCAGTGCAAAAAATCCTGTGAGGTATTGCTTTCCATTCTGGCTTATTCCAATAAACAGCAGGGCATAAGCCAGCAGGATGCATTTGACAAGGCGAGCAGTAAACTGCCACAACTTGATATGCAAATCATTGATGAATCCGACATCTGTCTTGGCTTGCTTAATGCAGCCCTGGATGACCTGGTAGAACTAAAGCCCTTGCAAAAACCTGCGCTACTCAAAGCCTGTGCCGCCTGCATTACTGCAGACAAAGAAGTGTCGCCAATTGAGACGGAACTATTCCGTGCCATTGCCGACACACTCGATTGCCCCATGCCACCGCTGGTAAGCAGCGATTAAGTTTTCGGCTTAGCCCGGTAACAGGAAGCGCTCATGGTTTTTTATGCATTGATAGTATTGGGACTGGTCATCGGTTCACTACTTGGGTGGAGCGCTTTTTTCAAGGCGCGAGAACTCAGTCGCCAGCTCGATCAGTTACGCAAGGAATTGGCTAACATCCGGCAGCAGATAGGCAATCTTGGCTTACGTCTGTCGGGACCGGAGTCACCGTCTGAGCCACCTGCGCCGGATCAGAGTACCGCCCATTCCGCTGCTCTGGGAGACAGTGGTACGGAATCCCCTGCAGTTGATCAAGTGAAGCTGAAAGATACCTGGGTTACACCGGAGGCAGATCCAGCCCAGCCTGCTTCTACCGATTCCGCTCCAGCAATTGAGGCTTCATTTTTTTCTGCGCTGCTTGGTAATTTGCAAGCGCAGTGGATGATCTGGCTTGGTGGACTGTGTGTTGCATTGGCGGGCATCTTCATGGTGAGGTATTCCATCGAGCAGGGCTACCTGGGGCCAACAGCCCGTATTGCCCTGGCACTGATGACGGGAATAGTGTTGCATGGCGCTGCCGAGTGGCTACGCCGTCATAACGAAGGCGACTATCAGTCTTTCGCCGCACTGGCAGGGGCGGCGAGTATTACCTTATATGCCGCACTACTGGCGGCGTTGCACCTTTATCAGCTTATCTCCCCCCTTGTGGTATTTGTTTTATTGACAGCAGTCTCCCTGTTAACAATGGCGCTGGCTATCCTGCACGGCCCAGTGCTGGCCGTTATAGGGATACTTGGCGCCTATGTCGTGCCACTACTGGTAGATACCGGCAGTGAAAGCATAACCAGCGTACTGATTTACAGCCTGATTATTACCGTCGCCGCGCTGGCGCTGATGCATTTTGTCTACCGTTACTGGATCTGGATGGGCATGCTGACAGGAGCAGTTGCCTGGTGGTTCATGTCGCTCCTGACCAATGAGGCACAGGGGGTGCGCGGTTATTACCTGGCAGCCCTGGTTTATTTACTGGTGGCAGCCCCGCTAAAAGACTGGATTCTGAATAAATCGGACTGGCTGGCTGGAAACAAGGACAAAATTCCCCGCTGGCGCGGTAGCGATGATGTTGCCAGCGCACCGGTGCACAACTCTATCCTGGCCTTATTGGCCGCATTCGGAGTCTCGCTGTTAGCCCAAGCCTCTGTCGGCGATGCAATTTTCTATTGGACACCCATCGTAGTACTGACTTTTCTCATTAGTCGGAAACGCCAGTCTCTGCGCTGGATGCCCTGGGTATCGATCGGTCTACAATGTCTGGCATGGTTTGCCCTGGGCCTGGGATTCAATGATGGCATACAACTGGTGGGCTTGAGCGGCGCCGACCAGAATGCTTTTCTGCTGTATGCCGGTTGGATGGCTGTATTGTATTTCGCACTATCGATGGTGAATTTTCGTACCGGGGCAAATCCGCTTATCTGGATTTCTCTGGCGGTGGTGGCGCCGTTGCTGTGGTTGGCACTGGCCTATTTACTGGTACCGGCGGTGGCAGAATCCTGGACCTGGGGCGCATTGGCCGTGTTGCTTGGTGTGCTTTATCTGGGTCTTGCCAGTTGGCGGCTCAAGCATGAGCAGTCGCAGGAAATAACAGTCTGGCTTATTCTGGCCGGACACCTGGCCTATATCATTGGCCACGGCTATCGTCTTTAGCGAGGCGGGCCTGACGCTGGCATTGGCTGCTCAGTTGCTGTCCCTTGCCTGGGTGATTCAGCGTTTTGAATTGCCCCGGCTTGCCCTGCTGCTCAAAGTAGTGCTTGCGGTGGTGGTAATTCGCCTGACCACTAACCCCTGGTTACTGACCTATCCGGCAGACGTACACTGGTCGTTGTGGAGCTATGGAGGCTCGACCGTGTTCTGCGCGCTTGCCGCCTGGCAATTGAGAGACACACTCGCCATCAGGAAATGGCTGGAGATGGCAAGCTTGCATTTGCTGGTGCTCACACTGTGGGCCGAGACGCGCTACTGGCTCTATGACGGCGACGTATTTCGAGCACAATTCGACCTGATAGAAGCCGCCATCAATCTGGCACTCTGGTCCAGTTTGGGACTCGTGTACTACCTGCGTTCAAAAGTGAGTGACAACCTGCGCCAGATTTATGTATGGGCATCGAGATTACTCATCGTATTGGCGCTAGGCATGTATCTCGTTTTATTACTCCAATTAAATCCACTGTTTGGGGAGCAGGAAGTGTCGGCGACACCAGTGTTTAATCTGCTGCTATTAGCTTATGGATTCCCGGTGTTAATAAGCCTGTTGCTGTTCAAGTACTATGATCCAATCTATAAGCGAATTGCCGGGGCATTGACTGGAGTTGCAGCATTCATCTTTATCAGCATGGAAATTCGCCACCTGTGGCAGGGTGCTCTTGACCTGGATTTACCCACTTCCAGTGCTGAGTTGTATACCTATTCCATCGTGTGGCTGGCGCTCGCGGTGGTGACTATGCTGGCCGGAGGTGCACGCTATGGCGTACAGGTATATCGTGCCGGCATGGTATTGCTGCTCATCGTGATTGGTAAACTCTTCCTCGTTGATATGGCGGACCTTGAAGGATTGCTGCGGGTGGCCTCTTTCATGGGCCTGGGTTTAAGTCTGTTGGGACTGGCCTATCTGTATCAACGCTTCAGTTTCAGGCACCGGGCATGAGCGCAACCGTAGCTACCCTGCTGGCATCACTCCCTTACTGCCTGCTGCGCCCGCGCCTCTTCGGCACGATGACCGGACAGTATATTCATCATGCCATAGTTCCCTTCGTGGCAGGCGTATTCATAGATCACATCGTCGGAATGTTCAAATATGATGCGTCGCGTGTAATCCGCTGTGTAGGTGCCGGGGTCATGTACAATGAAGTCGTACTGTAGCTCGTTCGCACCAACGCGGGTAATACGTTCCTGGTAGACTCTCGCCGCTGTATTCAATCCCGGGTCACTGCCTTCACTGATGTTCTGTGTTTCTATTACCAGAGTATCCCCATCCCAATAGCCCCTTGAACTGCCATTCCATAGCCTGATTTCTTCGTCCAGTTTGGGCATATTGGTCAGTGGAATGATGCGCACATCGTGGAACATTTCCTGAATGATAGAAACATGATCCCTGGTCTGCACGATTTGCCAGTAGCTGTTATAGCCAGGGCGTAAATTGGGCACACCCCGGTGTACACAGCGCTCGGACAGGGAGCGGTCCAGCCATGAATCTGCCGGGTGATCCTGCCTGTATTCGTTACGCTCTCTGGCGTGCGCTATGGCAGCTTCTGTCCTAGGAGGATAGCGCCCATTGGGCGGATCGATTATTTGTGAAGTGCGATTCTGCAACGTGCGATCGACCATCCACTGCTGGTCATAGTTACCCGTCTGGGTGTCCCTGGACGATACATTGCCCGAAAATGCTGCATCCAGAACGCTCTCGCCGAAAAGCGCATCCCCACCACTGGCATTTATTTCAGTGATTTTCCCCTTTAGAAACTCCATTTCCTCATCGGTGAGAAACTCCCTATTACCGAACACTTCAGGTCGCTCTACCGGGGTTATTGCGTTATTAGCCCATACTCCCTGCAGGTCAGGCTGCTCATCGACAGTTCTGGGCGCTTTGAAGCTGTCATCGGCAGCGCTGGCAAGGGAACTCACAGTCACCAGTAGTGTTGGAATCAGTACTGCCCAAATAGATTTACTCGATTGTAATTTCATCCTGGACCTCTCTGGCTTTTTGAACGCAGTGTTTTTTATAATGGTTTTATCTGGAAAAGTATAGCGAAATCGAAGGGGACACTAATAACTTAACAACTTAATTAATTTGGGGCACCAAGGCGCTACTGAACTGTACAGTTATCATTGACTCACTTTTCTTAAATTTTCCTAAGTTGTTAAGTTATTAGTGTCCCCTCCACCTTCATGTGATGTCGTGCATCGACAGGTTTCATCAGGGCATTGCTAACCAGCGCTATTCCCAGCAGGGCTGCCATCAACACCATGGTGGAATTATAAAGCCCACTGGTGGGATCGGTTGTGCCCGCTGGTGCTATCTCCATTAAGCGTGAAATTGTCACCGAGTTTTGCGCCACCAGAACCTCCAGTTGATCCACCGGCGCGCCAAACTGCGCCAGGAATGTAGCCGGATCAATCGTTGTCATCAAATTATCGATGGCGTTGTTAACCGAGTTCTGACGCAGCGACGTAATTGCCAGCGGACCTAGTACGCCCGCCGTGCTCCATGCAGTTAGCAGGCGCCCGTGAATACCGCCTACATAGCGTGTGCCGAAAATGTCGGCCAGATAAGCTGGGATAGTGGCAAAGCCTCCACCGTACATGGTGAATATAATCATGGTGGCCGCATAGAAATAGACTAACCAGACTACCGATGGATTCACACTGACTTGCTGGGCAGAAAAAGGAACTGAAAGATACAGCACAATACCGAGCAGGAAGAATATCCAATAAGTGTTGCGGCGACCAATATAGTCCGACGCACTGGCCCAGATGAATCGACCTACCATGTTAAAGGCACTCATCATAACCACATAGGTGGCAGCAAAGGCGGTATCCACAATGTCTGGCAAGGTGGTGCCGAATATGTCTGTCATCATAGTTCGGGCCACGCCCAAAACACCGATCCCCGCTGTAACATTCAGACACAGCACGATCCATAATTGATAAAATTGTGGTGTCTTTAAGGCCTGATCGATATCCACATGATTGCCTGATATCAATGCTTTACGCTCCCCTTCAGCTGGTTCTTTCCAGCCTGCGGGACTCCAGTCTGGCGCGGGGAGTCGATAAGAGAATGAGGCTATTAACATCACCACCAGGTAAATCAGACCAATCACAAAGAAAGTCTCCGCCACCCCGGAGGCCCCAGAGTTGACCACATATACCCCTTCCGGTCCGGGCAACGTCATATCACGCACTTCGGCGGCACCAACCACAACCACTTCCTGTAATACTCCACCCACCTCAGCAAAGCGTCTGCCTGCCTGGGTAACAAGATCCACTTCAGCAATTGCACCAAGAAAATCGGGTGCGCGATAAAACAATCTTATAAAGAATTCTTTCATGGGCGTGCCGATCATGGCACCCCCACCGAAACCCATGATGGCCATGCCTGCCGCCATACCGCGTCGATCCGGAAACCAGCGAATGAGTGTGCTTACCGGAGAGACATAACCCAGACCGAGACCACAGCCGCCAATAACGCCATAGCCCAGATAGAGCAGCCAGAGCTGGTGCGTAACGATTCCAAAACCACCAACGATGTAACCGCCCCCCCAACAGCAAGCGGCTACTACGCCTACCTTGCGCGGCCCGACATTTTCCAGCCACTTACCGGCAAAGGCCGCAGCCAGGCCGAGGAAAACGATTGCAACACTGAATACCCAAACTACCTCACTCAAACTCCAGTCATCCCCGGCACTGGTAACCACGCCAAATAATTTGGTCAGGGGTGGATTGTAGATGCTCCATGCGTACACTGAGCCGATGCAAAGATGGATAGCGACCGAAGCAACAGGTACGCGCCAGCGATTGTAGTCGGCCGGGGCAATTATTCGATCTTTGGAAAGTAGTCCGCTCATGGGGTCGAAGTCCTCTTTCTTGATTTTAGAACGGAGAATAAACGCTCGACCCCACTGCGTCTATGACTATTATCTGAAATATCTGTAACAGTTTAGGACAATTAGATTCACGAACCTGTGCAATTCGTTGCCCCCGACTGGAGAATCCTTGCCCGGATTCTCGGCGTGATAATGAGAATTATCAGTTAATTGACCTGGCGCAGCTTTACTTTCGATCATTCTGGCCGGAAACTATTTATCCAGTACAATTAGCCATACATGGTCTGTACAGGCGGAGGCGATCTTGAGCTTACCTAAAATTGCTATCAACGGCTTTGGCCGCATCGGTAGAACTATCATGCGTATAGCCAAAACCCATGCCTACTATGATGTGGTTGCGGTAAATGACCTGGCGAGTCCGGAACAGCTGGCCTATGCCTTTAAATATGACAGCATTCACGGCACCTTTCCCGGTGAAATAAGTCTCAGCGGGGATACAATGGAAATCAACGGCGATCCATTTGAAGTGCTCGGGGAAAGAGATCCGGCAAAACTACCCTGGCGCGAAATGGAGGTGGACTATGTAATTGAAAGCTCGGGCGCTTTTCGCCATCTGGTTGATCTGAACAAGCATCTCGATGCCGGGGCCAAACGACTCATCTTGACAGTACCCTGCAAGGATCCACTGGAAGCAACGCTGGTGACCGGTGTTAATGATCATGTGGTTACCGAGTCCAGCAGTATTATCAGCAACGCCAGTTGCACGACTAATTGCGCAGCGCCATTGGCCAAGGTACTGCACGAGTCGTTCGGTATCAAGCGAGGGCTGCTCACTACTGTGCATGCCTATACTTCCGATCAACGACTGATAGACGCGCCACACAAGGATAAGCGCAGATCGCGTAATGCGGCTACCAATATTGTGCCCACCTCCACCGGGGCGGCCAGGGCCATTGGCCTGGTACTGCCGGAGTTGGCAGGCAAGCTCGATGGCATAGCGATGCGTGTTCCAGTACCTGATGGCAGTCTTATCGATCTCACAGTGGAGGTGGAGAAGGATGTGACTGTCGCTGAGGTAAATGCTGCGATGGCCGCGGCTGCAGCGGGGCCATTGAAAAATATATTGGCCTATACAGAGGAAGCTCTTGTCAGTAGCGACATCATCGGTAATTCCCATTCCAGCATATTCGATTCACTGCTGACTCAGGTAATGGACAAACGCCTGGTGAAAGTAGTGAGCTGGTACGACAATGAATGGGGCTATAGTACCCGGATTGAAGAGTTGATCACTCGTCTAGCAACCATGGATGGATTATCGGTTAGCAATTAGAGCTCCCAGCCCGCATATTTCACAAAGGCGCTGGAAATCTTTGTCCAGGCCCTGCGATATCACGGATTGAAGTGTTCTTATCAAGATTACAAATTGAGATTATGAATCGCTGGTTAGAACTTGATGGGTCGATCAAAGATCTCCCTATCGAATTCTCCTTCCCAGTTCGCCACCGCCGTGGAAACTGACAAGTCACCCGTAACATTGACACTGGTTCTAAGCATGTCCAATGGGCGATCAAACACCAGAACAAATCCGACCACGACGGCAATCTGCTCAGGTGTAATTCCAATCGAACCCATTACCGCCGCGCTAAGAAACAATGAGGCGCTGGGTACGCCTGCCGTGCCAATCGAAACCAGCGTGGTGGAACCGGCGATGACTCCGTAGTCCGCCAGGCTCAGGTCAATACCAAAGGCCTGGGCGGCAAACACCGAAACAATGCCCACATAAAGTGCCGTGCCATCCATATTAATGGTTGCCCCCAGAGGTAACACAGTGGAAGCCACCACCGGCTTAATCCCCAGGTTTTCCTCGGCTACCGACATCGATACGGGTAATGTGGCTGAGCTGGACGAGGTCGAGAAGGCTACTAACATGGCATCCCGTGCCCCTCTGAAGAACTGGACCGGGCTGAGATTAAGGACGAAGCGCATGATCGAGCCATGCACCAGTAACACATGAGCAATACAGCCAATGAGTACAGCAAACGCCAGTGTAATCACATCGAGCAGAGCCGTAACACCCTGGGTTCCAGACACCCATGCAATGAGGGCAAAAACTCCCAGCGGCGCGGTTTCCATCACCCAATGGGTAATGCGTAACATGGCTTCGGAGCCAGCCTCCATGAGGTCAGCCAGTGGTTTGCCTTTCTCACCGATGGTCAGCAAACTGACGCCTAGCAGTAAGGCAAAGAAAATGATGCCAAGGAAATTTCCCTCTGCCAATGCGGCTATCGGATTAATGGGCACTATATCCATCATCCTTTCAGATAGGGGTATCGCTTCCTGTACCTGCTCAGGTACTGCCCCTGACAGGTTTACACCAACGCCTGGTTGCATTATCACTGCCAGTAATAAGCCGATAACGATCGCCACCAGCGTCGTTACCATGTAGACGCCCAATGTTTTGGCACCCAGGGAGCCCAGCTTGCTGGGATCACCCATGGATACGACACCGGAAACCAGAGTAACGAACACCAGTGGTACCACGATCATACGAATCAGGCGAACAAACAGGTCACCGATCCACTTAATGCTCGCCGCACCCTCTCCCCAGAGCATGCCCACTATGACGCCGAGCACCAGAGCGATGAGTATTCTCTTCCACAGGGCAATCTCAAACCATATTCCGAGCATGAACTTCTCCCTTCGTTTTTACTTTTATTTCTGTTGTTGTCTTGTCTTCTTATTGTTTTGTTCTAGGGCAGCTCTCGCCAAGCTACCCGTACCGCAGCGTTCATGCGCCTGGCATCGCTGGGCCATTGGGGGTACTTGGTTGAAAAGTCGGCAGTCAATATGGCGGCCGCATCCGCTTCAGGAATGCCCTGTTCTTTCAAAATTCTGACTTCGGCCATCAAGGTACGAAACAACTGGCGCCAACTTTCAATCATTTCAATGCCCCCGAAGGCACCATGAGCCCCGATGATGACCTCCGGATTGAGCGCCTCCAGTGTGTTCAGGACTTCCTGCCAGAGTCGAATCGATCCTCTGTTCGCATCCAGTGATGGGAATAGTCCCTGCATAATCACATCACCGGCAAACAGCACATTTTCCTCCTCAATATAGACAAAAGCATCACCCTGGGTATGTAGCGTACCCAGATGAAAGACTCTGGCAGTGAGTCCACCCAGGTCCAGCACCACCTCATCTTCAAACAGAATATCCGCCCGGGGATAGTCCACATCACGCAAGAGATCGGCAGTAACCTCAGAGCGACTGGCAAACAGGTTCTTGATACCCTCGCCCTCTGCCATTTCCTCCTGTTGCACCCTGGGAATTACCAGCAGTGCGTTTTCACCCAGACCGGTATCCACCACCAGTGTTGCTTCATTGCCCACCACGATGCCCACATTAGGAACCAAAGGCACATAATTATCCGGAATTCCATACACACGGGGAGAAACCTGAACGGTGGTGCCGGCCTGAATTATGGGATCCGTGCTCTGACCTCTTTGACCAAAAGCCGATCCAATAAACAAAAGCAATGTCAGGAAGAGACAATACGATCGGGCTGGTGTTTTCATATTCAATTCTCGCAGAGCGCAGGTTCTATTAAAAGCTTGCTAGGAGACTATAGAAATTCATAACATAGTTCCAATGAAATACACGAAGTCTGCCCAACCCTTGCAGATTAATTCCGCACAGAAATTACGGATTTACACTCACCCGGGAGTCGATTTGCATGGCTAACTGGATTGAGGGATCAATTATTGAAAATCTCCATTGGACCGAGAATCTGTTTTCCCTAAGAATTGAGGCAGATGTTGATAGTTTCACCGCAGGGCAATTTACCAGCCTGGGGCTGGTTATTGACGGAGAGCGCATTGCGCGACCGTACTCCTACCTCAGCTCACCTGGGCAGAGACCGCTGGAGTTCTTCTTTTACACAGCGACCGATGGTGTTCTTTCAAACGCCCTGGTAGATGTGAAACCTGGGGATGCCATCTGGATAAAACAACAGGCCACCGGTTTTTTTACCCTTGATGAAGTGCCGGTAGCAGACAATTTATGGATGCTGGGCACGGGAACCGGCTTGGCTCCGTTCCTTTCCATATTGAATACCGACGAACCCTGGCAGCGATTTAAAAATATCGTCCTGGTGCATGCCGTTCGCACCCAGGCAGATCTGCTTTATCAGGAAATGATTGCGCAGCTGCAACAAAAACACGGTGACAGCTTTGCATTCCAGGCATTTGTCAGCCGTGAAGTGATACCTGGCACCCTTCATGGCCGGGTGCCGGGAGCGATAGAAGATAGTTCGTTACAACACGCTGCTAACGTACCGCTGAATCCTGCAACTTCCCAATTAATGTTGTGTGGTAATCCGGATATGGTTAAGGACACGGTAGCGGTATTAAAAACGCAAGGATTCAGCAAGAATCGCCGGCGCACTCCGGGGCAGATTACTATTGAAAATTTCTGGTAAGAAAACAGAGAATAGATCCTGAGATATACCCAAAAGATATCGAGTAAAAAAATTAGACTACGATAGTGTGTGTAATGCACCCATTTTTATTGTTGGTGCCATACATGTAGGACGCAAGCTTCGAACAGGGTGTTGTTTTTTCGTTCCGTTGGGCCATCCCTGGCCCGTCCTGCGCTTCATCCCTGGCGCTAGTCACAAAAAAACAACACCCTGTTCCAAGCTCGCTCGAGTTCTTGTCTATGTTTGAGGCATAGCCGAGAGATAAGAAACAGTCTCTGACTTCTATGCTTTATCAAAAACAGCAACCGAGACTATGACTATAGGTTTTCTCTGACTTTTCTTGCAAAAGCAACGAGAGTTGTAGTTCAAAAAGTAAAGTGAATTCGACAGGGGATTGGGGAGGGGGTACCAAAGGGTCAGACCACGTTTCCTTTACTCGTGACGCAGCGCTTCGACCGGGTCCATGTCTGCTGCCCGCATGGAAGGATAGATGCCAAATATAACACCGATCAGGGCGGAGATAGAAAATGCCAGAATCGGGGCAACGGGCGTAACAATGGTAGTCATGCCCCAGAATGTAGAAATGATGAAAGGAATAATAATACCCAGCACCACACCGATGAGCCCACCGACACCGGAGAGGATCACCGCCTCGATCAGAAATTGGGCAATAATGTCCCGCTTCTTGGCACCGAGCGCACGCCGAATACCTATTTCACGCGTACGTTCAGTTACGCTGGCTAACATGATATTCATGATACCGATGCCACCAACCAATAAGGATATACCAGCTATAGCACCGGCAACAATTTGATCCCTAAGTGCACTTTCTTCCGCCTGTCTTAATAAAGCGAGGGGAATTTCGATGGCATAGTCCACATCCTTATGCCGGCGTGCCAGAATCTGATTGATGATCTCGCCAACTTCGATAACGGTTTCCTGATTATCGATCTGGATGATGGCTTCGTGTAGTTCGACTGTTTCCGTTTCCATGCCACCGCCGGTTTGTCGAGTGGTGGTCTCACCAAAGCGGGATTTGGAAGAAGTGATAGGAATAAAGATACGACTTGGTGCAGCGTTGGAACTACCTGCCTGATTTTGACCGAGGTTGGAGAAGCCTTCAGACTCCATGATGCCAAGTATGTTGTAGTAGTCGCTATCGATTTTGATAGTCTGGCCCAGAGGATTATCGATAGGAAATAATTCGCTGGCAACTTCGTCACTCAACACGACAACGTTTGAGTGATCTCTCACTTCGGATTCACTGAAAAAGCGGCCAGAACGCAGGTTGTAGTTTCGGGAAACAGGATAGTCAACGGCCGTTCCGACCACGTCGGTGTTCATGTTATAACCCAAATTCCACACATTCTTTTTCACGATGCGTGAAGCAATAACATTGGTTACACCGGGGATGGACATTCGAATCGTGTCGATGTCGCCGTAGGTTAGTCCGTAAACAACGGCCTGGGGTGGTCCGAATCCCTGACGGGAAGTTTCTTCAACTTCGGCAGGCTTCACACTCTTCAGCAAAATATTACTGGCACCTAAATCCCTGAATTGCTGCTGCGCTTCAAAACTGGCACCTTCGCTCACCGCCAGCATGGCAATAACGGCGGCCACACCGATCACGATTCCCAACACGGTAAGCAAGGAACGCAAACCGTGAGAGTAGATACTTTTTATCCCAACGTTGGTGATTTTCTTGTAACGAACAAACATTGATCCGGTGCGCGGCGTGGCGCTGGCCGATTTCGGTGAGGTGCTCACAGGAGCTTCAAGAATTGCGTCTGTCATCGCTCTCCACCAATCCATCGCGAAGCCGAACCCAGCGTTGCGAGCGCTCTGCCAGTTCGTCCGAGTGCGTTACCATGATCAGGGTCTTACCCTGGTCATGTAATTCATCAAAAATCTTCAGAATTTCTTCACCGGATTTGGTATCCAGATTACCGGTAGGCTCATCCGCGAGAATAATCAGGGGATCTACTACCAACGCGCGGGCTATAGCAACTCTTTGCTGCTGGCCGCCTGACAACTCAAAGGGCTTATGATCCAAACGGTCTTGCAGACCGACGCGCTCTGCCAGGGACATGGCGATTTCATGGCTGTCCCGTTCTGAAAAGCCCTGGTAAAACAGCGGCATCTCAATATTTTCCAACACGTCCAATTGCTGAATCAGGTTGTAAGACTGGAAAATAAAGCCCAGGCGCGCGCCCCGTATGGTAGAAAGCTCATCGTCCTGCATTAGAGAAGTGTCTTCAGCACCCAGGAAATACTTGCCAGCAGTAGGCTGATCCAGGCAGCCGAGAATATTCATTAATGTGGATTTGCCGCAGCCCGAGGGACCCATGATGCTAATGTAATCGCCTGCGTAGAAATCTAGCGAGATGCCATGGAGGACTTCGACTGAGAGTGATCCCATGTAATAGGTTTTACGAATATTTTTCAAACTGGCGACAGTAGAGCTGGCCGCGTGTACGCCGCTCGCTACCGCTGCTGCTGGCTGGAGATTAGTATTGGATTCAATAATCGTCATGGGGGATTGGGGGACAGGAAAAACGTGGTCTGTCCCCTAACTTACTAGCCGCTGCTTACATCGGCAAGACTCTGCTGTGGAGGCAGAAGCAAGACTTCCTCTCCCTGCCGAAGACCACTGGTTATCTCGATAAACTGCTCAGAGAAATTACCAACTTCAACTTCTCTTCGCACCGAGCGTGTACCGCTCTTCACATAAACCACACGCTGATCATCGTAATAGGTGACTGCTTGCAGTGGCACGTAGACGACGTCTTCCAGACTGTCTACCAGAATTTCAACTTCCGCACTCATACCCGGTCGCAACCAGTCATGTTCGCCTTTGATTCTGATCGTGGTTGGGTAGACCTTCAGATCTGGATTCATAAAGGCATTGGCTGAATCGGCAACCACGGCTACTTTAATAACCTCGCCTGTCAACTCTACATCTGGAAAGGCATCAATTGACAGTTTTACGAATTGACCTGCAGCCACTCGCTGCACCGCAGACTCATGGATATTCACCTTAATTGCCATTTCACGCATATCAGGGATAGTAAGTATGGGCTGCCGTTGACGAACCGTAGCACCTTCCTGGATCGCTTCCTGGCTATTGCCACGCATGCGCATCATGGAATTTTGATCCGCTCCGCCATAAACAACCAGACCAGGCTGTACCGCTACGATGCTTGCCAATTCGATTTGCTCATTGAGATCGGCGAGCTTCTCCCGCTCCAGGTTGAATTTGCGTTCGGCTGAGCTAAAGCGCGCCTCTTCCTGCGCCAGCTCGGCAACATTTTCCTTTAACTGACGCTGAAAACCCATTATCGCATTTTCGTAATCACTCAATAGCTCTTCTGCATCCTTGGGGAATGAATACTGGATGTAGAGTTTCAAAGCAGTCTCTTTTTCTGCGGTCTTATTATTCGCTTTATTGAGATTGAGTTCCTCTGCTTCCAGTTCAGTTGGTGTGATAAATCCTCTTGCCTCGAGTCGCCGCTGCCCTTCAATCCGGTCCTGTGAGAGTAATAGTTCTTCCTGGGCCACCTGCAAATCATCCTGCAGCGAGCGCAATTGCTGCTTCGCTTCACCGTCTTCCAGATTATCGATGTTGGCATACTGGGTGAAATCGAGCTGATCACGGATGAGCATATAGCTGTCATCCATCAGCAAATTAGCAGTGGTTTCCAATACGGTTGGTGCAAGGGGTTCCAGTTCAAGTACGACGACCTCTTCAGTAGGCGCGCCATCCTCAACCGGAATCACTGGTGCCGCCGCCGCGGCTTGTCCACGCTGCTGGCCACCACCGAACCCGCCCTGGCCTCTGCTGCCCTGGCCTCTACCTTGACCTCGTCCCTGGCCACCGCCAGCAAACCCACCACCCTGGCCGAATTGCTGCATACGCTCCAACATTTCTGCTGGTATTTGTCCGCCGTTCTCTTCCATCAGTTGCTGCAGGCGTTCCTGCATGGGTGCAGGCAAGGAACTAAGATCGAAGTCACCACCTGCTGCCTGTGCTCCCGGCCATCTGGACGCAGCAACCTGCTCCAGATCAACATCGGGTTCAGGCAAAGTTGAAGCAGCTAACTCCGCCGCTTCAGCAGCGGCGAGACGTTCTTCAATTTCAAGTTCGGCAACAATTTCGTTAACAATATTTGCACCGAGAAATTTTTCAAAATCCAGGTGGGCAAAACGCATCTCCTGCCGCGCATCATTCAGATCGGTCATGTTCTGGTTGATCTGGATTTCAAATTGCGCTCTGCGCTCGATGTAGGTCGCTTCAGCTGTTTCGACTGCGATTTCCTGGTTCAATTGCTGATCGATCAATTGAGCGGTATCCAGTTGCACCAATATCAGTCCAGAGGCAACGTCTTCGGGAGTAATTCGATAGCCTTCTTCCACAATATTGAGAATCTTTACGCCTTCACGCCCCTTAATACGCGAACGGATTTCCTGGGATTGCATCGCCTCCAGGGCCCCACCTTCCAGTACAGTAATATCCAGATCACCGCGGCGAGTTTCAAATGTAACACTGGTTCCAATTGAATCGGACGAGCCACCACCGACCATCACCAAAAACACGATGACTACCGCAGCGCCACCTGCGATGGCATATTGAGTGCTTTTCTTTGCCGCCAGAAATTGCGCCTTGAATCCCTCGGCCCGGGTTTTCACCGACTCCGGAATTTTTTCCGCGATTGTTGATTGTAAGCTATCACTATCGAGGCTCATCGACGCCTTCCTCCCATTGACCATTATCATTAACGTACAACAAACCGATATCTCTCCAAAACTCCAGCTTTGCAATATTGTGCTCTACGATAGAGCTTACCAGATCAGTTTGCGATGAGGTAAGATCATTCTGTGAATCTACCGTGTCCTGAATATCACCCAGACCCAGTTCTGCGCGCAATTCTGCTTCTTCGACACGCCTTTCGTTAATCTCGACGCTGGTTAAATTAATGTCGTAATTCTTGCTCGCCTCGTTCATCCGGCGCCAGGTATCTATTACATCCAGCTTCACATCATCCACGGCAGCCAGGTAGGCCCTGGCAGTCGCCTCATAATCAATCATTGCCCTTCTGTAGTCATTGCGTTCGTTCTGATTATCCAGCGGCAAATCCAGATCCAGCCCTGCGGTATAGACCGCGTTCTCAAAATCCAGTTCGCCAAGATTACCATTACGGGCATCCGGCACAGAAACATTAATGCTGAAATCAAGGGCCGGGCGCAATGCGTTGGCGGCTACGTTTATCTTTCTGGCACTGTCCTGCACGCGATCCAGTTCGGTGTACAGATCCAGGCGAGTCTGCATGGATAGATCCATTGCCTGCTCCAGAGTCAAATCCGGACTCGCCATGCCGGTTTCGCTAATCAACTCCATCTCATCATCGTCCAGCATTATATTATCATCGGCATCAAGGCCGATTAATATCTTAAAATTGTCCAGAGATCTTTTATATCGCGTAATAGAGGCAGTCCATCGTAAATCGGCCTGTAATGCCGATTGTTCCAGCCGGCCAACATCCAATAGCGTGCGCAGGCCTTCAACCTGGAATGCCTGTTCCCGCTCCAGACTCAGATTGACGGAATTTAAGCCGGAGAAGTTATTGCGCGCAGTTTCCCGATTTAACAACACCGAGTAATAATCAGACGCTATACGCACCGCAAAGGTTTTGCGAAACCGGGTAAAGTTTCGCAGTTGATACAGCAAGTCCCGCTCTGCCTGCATCAGTGCCTCAGCCTCAATCTCGGTGCCAAAATCACGGATCAGGGGTTGGGCGAATGAACCGATTAAGGCACTACCATTGGATTCGCTGATATCGCCAGTTAAAAAACGGGTGAAGCTGTTGGTCAGATTCAACGCGATGACACCGCCGCCTTTCAGTAATACCCGCCCGCCCAGACTGGTCCCCGCATCGATACTCTCGCTTGTATTAATGCGTTCCATGCCGGTAAGCGTCTGCATATCGGTGACAAACTGATCCTCAGAATCCCACTGGTAATCACCACTGCCAGTGAAGCTGAACGTGGGTGTGTAACGGTAACGGTCGAAGGTCAGGGCCAAGGCTTCGAGATAAAGCCGCTCTTTCTGGGTCTGATAGTCCTTGCTGTGTTGAAAAGCCAGATCGAGCGCGTTATCCAGGCCAATGATATGGGCATCGATTTCACTATCAGCTTCATTATCCAGGAATTCAAATGAATTGGTGTTAACTGAAAAAGGCAGTAAATCGATGATGTTTTCCTCATCGATTACCACTTGCTCGGTCATTCCGGGTACCAGCTCTGACTTGCCGGTGATAGCCCCATAGGTCTCCTCGTCTGCGTCATTTTTATAATAGCCGGTCGTGCAGGCGGCCAATACGCAGCTCAAGGCAAGCAAAATCAGGGCTTTGGTGCTCAAATACATAGGTTTCTCGCAAATCTGGGTCTAATCCGGTGATTATACGCTCTTGTAAGCCAAATCAGTCCTTTTTTAGCGACCAATTGACATCTTAACAAGGGAGATAACAATTTGATTTCAGTATTGTTTTTCGACCCTACGGAAACCAGGACCGGTTCCATAGGTGAAAATTACTCTCTTGGCCGAAAAAAAATCGGGCAAAAGACGCTTTTTAGCACTGCCGCTGAATTAATCTGCGGTAGCTCCAGAAAGTATTGAGTTAAGGCCTGTACCCCAGTTCCTGGTGGTCGGCCTGGACTGGTCAACTCATCGCCCGGGCACGCTGGTAGCGATTTATTGTTGTGCCAATTACGAGTGAAGAGTAGCCTTGATAAGCCCATATGTAGTCTTCAGGCAACTAATTAATTAATAAAAAATGAGGTTACTTTTATGGATGTGTAAGCAATTAACTGGTTAGCAGTGATAGCAGCAGTCGTAGTTGGATTTCCGATAGGATTTCTCTGGTATGGCCCCTTGTTTGAGCAGAGATCGTTTCAATATACCGCCATTGTTGGTGGTTACTGGATCGTCATATTCACGCTCATGGGATTGATTCTCGGTGCCTGGAAGTAATCTGTTAAACTATTCGATGTAGAGTTTTTTGAGTAAGAAGGAAACGCGCAGTGTCTAAGACAGTACTCACGGATAATAAATCCTTCGGCAATTTATTCAGGTTGGCGCTGAGACTACTGTGGCGGGATTGGCAGGGTGGTGAATTGCGTCTGTTGTTTCTGGCTCTGGTAATGGCGGTGACATCGGTCACCGGTATTGCCCTGTTTACCGATCGCCTGGAAAAAGCGCTGTTATTGGAATCGGCCAATATGCTGGCGGCAGACCGCATAGTTAGTGGCCGAGGAACCCTGCCTGAAGAGGTGTTGACTGAGGGCCAGGCACGGGGATTGCGCACCGCCGAGATCCTGTCGTTCACCTCCATGGTTTTTTCTGATAACGGCAACATGTTGGTAGCCGCCAAGGCAGTTACCGACAACTATCCGCTACGCGGTGATGTCATCGTCGCCGATGCGCCCTTTGTCCGTGGCACCCCAGTCCAGAGTGGGCCTCCCGTTGGTGAGGCGTGGCTGGAGTCACGTGTACTTCCTGCGCTTGGTATTGAAGTCGGTGATTCTGTTTATGTTGGCGAGACCGAGCTAACGGTAAGCCAAATAATCATTGCCGAGCCGGATCGCTCTGGCGGGAGCATGGTGGATAATGCCGGTCCCCGCTTGATGTTACACATGGATGATGTGGAACGGACCAATGTAGTACAGCTCGGCAGCCGGGTCAGCTACCGCTATCTTTTTGCGCACGATGATCTCGATCTGCTGGATGATTTCGAAGGCTGGTTCCGGGCCCGGGAAGAATGGCGCGGACGCTACTACATACGCGACATCCGGGAGGAGAGCGAGGAAGTCAGTGAAGCACTGGATCGGGCGGAGAGTTTTCTCCTGCTGGGCTCCCTGTTTGCCGTATTGCTGGCAGGCGTTGCCATCGCCCTGACGGCGAAACGCTACAGTGAAAGGCATTACGATTATGTCGCAATCCTGAAAACCTTCGGCTGTACCTCTATCCAGATTTCCATCATCTATCTGTCAATTCAATTAATGCTGGCCGCAATCGCCGTAGTGGTCGGTTGTATCCTTGGTTACCTGGTACACCAGGGCATTCTGCAATTACTGCAATCACTGTTACTGGTCAGTCTTCCCCCGGCTTCTTTCCAGCCCTATGTGATCGGTTCGCTAACCGCGTTTATCTGCCTTCTGGCGTTTGCCTTACCGCCGCTATTAGCGCTAAGAGAGACACCCCCACTGCGCGTGTTACGCAAGGACATGAGTCAACAGAAGATTGGTGCAAATGTGCCTTATGTATTTGGGATACTTGGCACCATTTCCCTGGTGTTCTGGTACAGCCAGGACCTGGTGTTAACCTCGGTGCTGGTTAGCTCGGTTGCCGCCATCGCCCTGTTCCTGTCTCTGGTCTCCTATCTGTTTCTGCGGTCCAGTGGGTCGGCCGGCATGAAGGCCGGCAGCGCCTGGTTGCTGGCAATGACTGCTGCGCGCCGCCGCCGCAAGCAGAATGTATTGCAGGTGATGGTGTTCTCCATAACCATCATGTCCGTGTTGATTCTGACCTTGCTGCGCACCGACTTAATCGACGAGTGGCAGGCGCAGGTGCCGCAAAATACGCCCAACCATTTCATGATGAATATCACCCAGGATCAGATTGCCGGCATCGAGGATTTTTTTGCCGAGAACGGTGTTCAGAGCAATGCCTTCTACCCGTTAATCAGTGCCCGGGTTACCCGCGTCAATGGGGATATACCTGATCCGGAGGGTGAATTGGGAGGGGGTGACAGTGGTGGTGGCACGGTAGCTGAAAACGCCCAGTTTGACGATATTGAATTAGACGATGCGGCTGCGGCAGCAATTGCCAATACCCAAAGCGATGCGGCACCCGGCTCGAATGGTCAGCAGGCCTCGACTGGCGGCACCCGTGTGCGGGGGCGCTTGAGCCGGCGTCAGGTGACCTGGGCTGATGAGTTGCCCAGTGACAACTTGATCACCGGTGGCACCTGGTGGGGGGAAGAGGTCGCGCCGGGCTATGTGTCAATCGAACAGGAATATGCCAGCTGGCTGGATCTGGAATTGGGTGATCGCCTGGAGTTTGAAGTGAATCAGCTGCTAGTCAGCGCCGAGGTGAGCAGCTTCCGCAGTGTGCGCTGGGACAATATGCAACCGAATTTTTTCGTCATCTTTTCGCCGGGCACAATCGATCATCTTGGCGCGACTTTCCTGTCCACCGTCTTGATGGAGAATGAACAGAAAATTCTGCTAAACGATCTAATACGGCTATTCCCTACCATTGTGGTAATCGAAATCGATGCTCTAATCGAACAGATTCAGACGATTATTGCCCAGGTAACCTCGGCTATCGAACTGATATCCATACTGGTACTACTAAGTGGCGCTTTGGTACTGCTGTCCTGTGTTAACGCGACACTGGATGAGCGCTTTCATGAGAACGCCATTCTGCGCACACTCGGTGCTGGCAAGAAACTGATTCTCTCGAGCCTGTTAATCGAGTTTGCCTTCATCGGCATCGTAGCCGGCCTGATCGCCACCCTTGGCGCCGAGGCGAGTTTGTACATTTTGCAGGAACAAGTCTTCGAGCAGGAGTTTTCATTGCACTACTGGGTCTGGCTGGCTGGCCCCATGATGGGTATGTTCATCATCGCCGGGCTTGGCATCAATTCGACCCGCAAGGTTGTCAGTATCAGTCCATTGAATGTGCTGAGAAAGGTTGTTTAGAAGCGACTCTGGCTATTTGCTGTGTACAGAGGTTTGGTCATATTTCCAGTCAAGTATCTCGAAGGATTCTAGTACCTCGACCAGAGTTAAGTTTCGGGTGCAGCGGGTCTCTCAGCGTTTAGATGCAAGGCGCTTTCACGCCGTCGTAGCCTGCGCTCCATCAAGCGAAAGCAACGCAGCAGATGAATGCTGAGAGGCCCGCCCTTCGGGAGTTCACCAGTATGTCCATTGTGGCGTTGCAGCAACTTGACTTAGCGGTGCTAGGCCTGCGTCACTGCGCCTAACACTGAACATACTGGTGAACTCTGCACTCCAAAATTAACCCTGGTCGAGGTACTAGATTGAAGTGCCTGAAAAAATTCTTTTCAGCAGGTATAGTGGGAGCTGTTAAGAAACAAGAATGCGTGTAGGAGGAATCATGCTCAGACAACTGTTAACTGCGGTTCTGTTGATTGGCTCATCGCTGGCGTTGGCCGATACCGTGACGCTGGATACGCCCCAGGGAGCACTAATTGGCACGACTACTGGCCCCAGTGATTCAGTCAAGGTTTTTAAGGGCATTCCCTTCGCGGCAGCACCGGTTGGCAATCGACGCTGGCAGGCGCCCGTTGCTGCGCCCAACTGGAGTGGCGAATTCCTGGCCGATTCTATCGGTCCCAATTGCATGCAGGAGTCCTACGGTGTCGGCACGTTCTTCTATCGTCCCGCGCGCATTACCAGCGAAGACTGTCTCTACCTCAACGTCTGGACTACTGCCGAGCCGGGTGAAAAGCTTCCGGTTATGGTGTGGATTCATGGCGGCGCCCTGACCTGGGGTAGCGGGGCAAGATCAGCCTATGATGGAACCAACCTGGCGCAAAAAGGCGTAGTCCTGTTAACTGTGAATTACCGCCTCGGTGTATTTGGTTACTTTGCCCATCCGGAACTGATTGCTGAATCGGACCAGAACTCGGCCGGTAACTACAGCATTCTGGATCAGATTCAGGCACTGAAATGGGTACAACAGAACATCGCCGCATTCGGTGGTGATCCGGACAACGTCACCATCTTTGGTGAATCAGCAGGCGCCTGGAGCGTGAATTTCCTTACTGCCTCTCCTCTGGCAGAGGGATTGTTCCATAAAGCCATCGGCGAGAGTGGTGCCCGGCTGGACCCGCGTCGAACCCTGACCCAGGCGGCGGCTGCAGGAACTGCTCTGGCCGACAGTGTTAATGCCGGCTCGTTGGCAGAACTCAGAGCCATTCCGGCACCAGACCTGTTAAGCGCTGTAACTGCGGCGCGCTTTGTCACCGATGGTGTGGTTGATGGCTGGGCAATTCCGGAGCAACCCTTCGCACTGTTTTCAAGTGGACGACAAAACAAGGTGCCCGTTCTAATCGGTTTCAATGCCGAAGAAGGAACCACATTGGGCGCACTGCAACGAATACCCGATAACGATGATGTGTATATCTCCAGAACGCGCTCACGCTATGGCGAGCTGGCCAATGAATTTCTGTCAGTTTATCCAGCAGATGATTTACGTAAATCCTCACTGGATTCCTTTCGCGATGCAACCTTCGGCTGGAATATGTTGACCTGGGCCCGGCTGACTGCAAATGTCGATGAGGATGCCTATCTCTATTTCTTCAGTCACCGTCCACCGGGCCCTCTTAAAGACGAGCTGGGTGCCTTCCACGCAGCAGAAATAGTCTATGCGTTCAATAACCCCCAGGAGCTGCGCAATACAGCCACTTCCAGTGACCGTCAAATGGCGGAAACCATGTCTAATTACTGGGTGAACTTTGCCAGGACTGGCAGCCCCAATGGTAACAATCAGCCTGTGTGGGATAAATATAGCAGCGCGGAGCCAAATTACGTAGAGCTTGATGGATCGGCTCGTCCGGCTAGCAATCTGTTGCCGGCAAACTGGGACCTGTTCGACAAGGTCATGGCAGCAAGGCGTCAATAAATTGATTGAAAGAATCGGGGGCAGCCCAATTAAACCAGCCCTGATAGTTGCAGCCAGTTTTTTACTGGGGGGGGGGCTTGCCTACACGGCTTACGACCTGCGTGCGGAAAACAGCACCTTACGCGCACAACAGGCAACAGCGGAGCGAATGCGTGCGCAGCTACTGGAGCAGACTGAACTCAACACGCGGCAACGGCTTGAGTTTGAGACCCAGATAGGCCTACTGCAGGAGCAGTTGCTTAGCAGCAGTAGTCGGTTGAGCAGCCTGTCCAGTGCGCTCTCCGAAGCGCGGGACAGAATAGATCCCGATTACACCGAACTGGTGGAGCAGGCAAGACAGGAGGTTGCGCAGCAGACGGCGCAGGAGCCCAGGTCACCAGGCGGCGGTGGCTTAGCCGGATTCTCTGATCCAGCTACGGCACGCATCAGGGCGGCAGAAAACACGCCAAATATCTATGGTGAGTATCTCGATTCCCTCGGCGTTAATGCGGCTGAAAGACAGGCAATCCAGGATGCCATGGTGGAATCGGGCGCCGCTCGGTACCAATTGCTGGGGGTCTTGCTGGCGGGAAATCTCTCCGCTGAGCAGGCTGCCACAGTTTTTGGTGCCAACGGTCTTGCCAATGGCCTGACTGACGTTTTATCCCAGCAACAGTTGAATGATCTGACCCTGTACGATTTGCTGGTCAGACAAGACACGGTACGCCAGGTATACGGCAGTAATCTGGCAAAAACCGGTGGCGCAATCAATGGCGTTACCCAGGATCAGGTACTGGATGTGCTGGTGGATGAGTTGTTTTCTGAGCAAAACAACCTGGGTGCCATAGTAGCCGATGACGGCAGTATGATTACCGCCTATAACGACCAGCTTGCTGCTTATGACAGGGCCAGAGAACGGCTTGCCGATGAATTAAATGCAGAGCAGATGTCCCAACTGGATCGATTTATCGAGAGCCAGAGTAGCGGCGTAGACGTCATTCTGGAGGCTAACCGCGATCCCAGTGGCCGCATGGCTATCAGGAACGCACGCATCGGACTGGATAATTTGCCGCAATAGACTGGGTTTTAATCGCTAACTCTCTTACATTTTTCCCCGGAATGCCCTAAATTAGAGGCATTCTGGCTTGATTACCGTGGAGCATTAAACATGAACACTTTACTTGGCACAAAGATCTGGTGGCGAACACTACTGGCACCGCTTGCACTACTGGCACTCGTGGCCTGTAGTGATAGCGGAACCACAGAGACCGCAGCCCCGGAACAACAGGCCGCTGCAACCCCGACACCCGAAGACGGTTACCGGCGTATCAATTCAGCCAACGACGCCGATCTGCTGAATGCGCAAATTTTCGAACTCGATAACGGCCTGCAGGTCTTTTTAACCGAAAATCATGAAGAACCTCGCTTTTATGCGGAGATCGCCGTGCGGGCAGGTAGCAAGCACGACCCGGCCGATGCTACGGGACTGGCCCACTATCTTGAGCACCTGCTGTTCAAGGGCAACCAGAATCTCGGTACATTGGACTATGCGGCGGAAAAACCCTTACTGGATCAAATCACCGCGTTGTATGAGCAACATTTCAATACCACAGACCCGGCCAGGCGAGCGGAAATCTACGCAGAAATAAACAGCGTTGCACAACAGGCCGCAGAATTTGCCATACCAAATGAAATCGACAAACTCTACAACGCCATGGGCGGGTCAGGTCTCAACGCACACACCTCCTACGAAGAAACTGTTTACAAAATCGGCCTGCCTTCCAATCGCCTGACCCAATGGGCAGAGATTGAATCAGACCGGTTTATCAATCCGGTGTTCCGTTTATTTCATACCGAGCTGGAAACTGTTTACGAGGAAAAAAACCGCAGCCTCGACAATGCTGGCAGAGTTATTTTTACCGCCATCGACGAGATGCTGTATAAGCGACACCCCTACGGCCAACAGCCAACAATCGGACTGGCTGACCATTTGAAAAACCCGTCGCTGGTCTACATACAGGATTATTTCGATACCAATTATGTGCCAAATAATATGGCTATCTTCATCAGTGGCGACATCGACACTGACGAAACCATTGCGTTAATCGCTGACAAGTTTTCACACTGGGAGTCCAAACCGGTACCCGAAGTTGGTCCGTGGGTAGAAGACCCGATACAAGATGTTGAGCGCCAAACCGTACAATACCCCGGCGAAGAGCAGGTGCGACTGGCATTTCGCACCGTTGGCAACAGCAGCGCAGATGTGCCACGCCTGAGCATTCTGGATATGATTCTGGATAATCGTACTGCCGGGCTGATTAATCTGAACCTCAATCAGCAACAACAGGTCAGCTCAGCCGGTTCGTCACCAATCTTCCTCAACGATGGAGGTGCCCAGCATCTATGGGGTGTGCCAAAGCAGGGTCAGACCCTTGAGGAAGTGGAACAACTGCTGCTGGATCAGCTTGCGTTAATTAAAGCAGGCGATTTCGAGGACTGGATAATTCCAGCCATCATCAATGATTTCAAGAAAACCCAGAAAGGCGCGCTGGAGTCAAATCGGGCGCGGGTTTCAACCATGCGTGGTGCGTTTTTGACTTACACAGATTGGGATTATTACGTCGATGAAATTGCGCGTATGGAACAGGTTACCAAACAGGATGTTATAGACGCGGCTAATACCTATTTCGGTGATGACTATATAGCCGTCTATCGAGTCGACGCACAAAACGATATCCCATCGGTTGAGAAGCCACAGATCGATCCGGTCAGCATTGATCCGACCCGCCAGTCTCAGTTTGCGGCACAGGTACTGGGCATACCATTTGAGGAGATTGAGCCTTCTTTCGTCGAGGTCGACCGGGATTATCGTGTCGTGGATTATGTCGATGGTGTTCCTCTTTATTACGCGCCGAACCCGCTGAATGATTTGTTTTCTTTTTCCATCAACATCGAAGTAGGAACTGAAGAAAATGAAAAACTCAGTCTGTCCTCTTCCCTCATGGATGTTGCAGGCACCGCTAATCTCAGCAACGAGGAATTACAGAAAGAATGGTACAGAATGGGCAGCGAGTTTCGCTTTGGCTCCGGTGAAAACTCCTCTTCTATTTCTATTTCTGGCCTGGATGAGCAATTCGAACCAACACTCGCCCTGATGCTCGAGCTGATAAACACTCCCAGCACCGATGAGCAAACGCTGGAAGATTTGAAGGGCATTATTCTCAAGTCCAGACAGGATCAGAAGAGCTCACCGCCGGCTATCGCCCGCGCGCTCTACCTGTTCAACCGTTATGGTGATGAATCGCCCATGCTGGAAGCCCTGCCCAGTGCAGAAATTCAAGCCACCGAGCTGGATGAATTGCTGTCGTTACCCGCCGGCCTGCTCGATTTTAAACACACGATTTCCTACACCGGCTCCATGCCACTGGAGGATCTGGTTGCGACTTTACGTCGCCATCATGTGGTCGATTCAGAGCTGAAAGACACCCCGGAGTTCAGATTCAGAACTGCCCGTGAAATTGACAACACAGAAATCTATGTGGTCGACCGGGAAACCGCCCAGGCCCAGGTGCGTATTGAATTTCCGGATGGCCAGTATGACGAAGAAGCCACCGTGGCGGCATCGATTTACAACAACTATTTTGGTACCAGCATGTCCAGCGTAGTCTTTCAGGAATTACGCGAGGCCCGGGCACTTGCCTATTCAGCATCGGCACGTTATGCACAGGGCGGCAGAACCAACTCGGAGAATTTGATGCTCGGTGCAATCGCTTCCCAAACAGATAAGACCGTGGATGCACTGGGTGCCTTCATTGAGCTTATTGACGATATGCCAGCCTCCCAGGAAAGATTCTCCGAATCCACAAATTCACTGCTGAATCGCTACAGAACCTCGAAAATTGGCTTCCGGGGAGTGATCGGTGCGGTAAGAGGCTGGGAACGACTGGGGATCCAGGGTGATCCGCGCAGAGAACGCTTTGAGTTATTGCAGGGTATGTCCATGGATGATCTTTTGTCTTTTCAAACCGAGCATGTTAAGGATCGCCCCAAACTCGTCTCAATCGTTGGTGACCTCTCCATCATCGATACCGGGGAACTTGAACAATTCGGTTCGGTCGAAGAAATTCAGGTGGGTGATATATTCGTCGACTAACTCCTTCAGTTGAGGTACCTAGCCCGGATAATCTACAAAATATCCGGGCCAAGCTCGGTTGCAGGTTTCATATCCAAACGAAAACGGATAGAGCGTCATCCGGAACACCCATTTCATGAGTAACACTTCTCGTGCAATATCCCTCTCAGTTTCCAAACTGACTAAGAGCTATGGAGACTTTGAGGTCATCAAAGACCTTGATCTTGAAATCAGGCAGGGCACGATTCACGGTCTGGTCGGCCTCAATGGCTCGGGCAAAACCACCACGCTTGAATGCATTCTGGGCCTGCAGCTCTATAACAGTGGCAACATCTCGGTTCTGGATAAACACCCGACCCACTTGTATGAGGCAGCGGGCAAGATAGTCGGCATCTTCGACACTCCCAGCCTGCACCCCAATCTCACGGTCAGGCAGTGTCTGGAGCATGCGCGACTCCTGTGCCCCGAAGCTGCGCGCACTCCGGAAAAAGTGGAACATCTGCTTGGTATTGAAAAATTCCAGAACTTCAAGATCAAACACCTGTCACTGGGCAATAAAAGACGTGCATCCATAGCGCAGGGGTTACTTGGCCAGCCGGAACTGGTTTTACTCGATGAACCATTTAACGGACTGGATGCTGAGGGTGTGGACGATGTACTTAATCTGATCAAGACGCTAAATCAACGTGAAGGAACTACGTTTTTACTTTCAAGTCATCAGCTACCCTACCTCGAGCAAATATGCTCGCACATCGCCATCTTGCACCAGGGACGCATTGCCGTCAGCGACGAAATCGACACGCTGTTTTCCCATGACAGAATCCATGTGCGACTCAGGTGCAACAATGAAGGGGACGTCCGCGAACTGATTGCAGGAGTTCAAGCCATAGAAATCGAAGCGAACGATGACGAAAGCTATCTCCATCTGGCGTTGGAAAACATGGGGTCAGCCGATCTCAATCGGATGCTGGTGGAAGCCGGCATCGCAGTGACTGAGCTGGTAATTAAACGTGATTCCCTGGGCTCGCTGTTCCGGGAGATAACCAGCGGGCAGCAATCATGAACGGCTTCGTCACTGCACTGCAAGCAGAATTTTATGTTTCGCTGCGCAGCTTCAGTGGCAAACTGATAGTCCTGGCACCTTCTGTGCTGGTACTGATTCAATATCTGATCACTAAGCTGTCAGAAGCAGGCCAGCAGGCCCGTGACAATTTGCTGGGATCATCAAGCTTTGCCGATATTAACGGCAACGCCTACGGCTATTATGTGGATGGTCTGTCCACCGGGATAACGACCCTTGGATTATTACTGGTAGGCTATGCCGCTTTTTCTATTTCCAGTGACCGTGATACCGGGGTAATTCGCCACCTGCTGATTCGACGTATCAGCCGCAGCGCCTTGCTGCTTGCCAAACTTGCCCATATTCATCTGATGGCGATTGCATCTTTTCTCCTGTTGCTGGGTTTTACCTATTTCGGGAGCGGTTTGCTCTGGGAATACGGCGCGATAGTCGAAGATGGATTTGAGCTGATCAGTGTTGAGGAGATCTCCACCGAGATCAGTTTAGGCATCAAATTGGCGTTAATTCCCCTGCCTGCGGCTATTGCCTTCGGATTGCTGGTCTCGGTTTGCACGCAATCAACCACGCAGGCGGTCACCAGTGCATTAGGCATTACTATTTTACTGGATGTATTCAAAGCCATGTTGGGTGATTATGCGTATTATCTCTATGCCACCTTTCAACCGTCGCTACTCGATCAATCCTATTTACAGGACGTAAGTCGCATAGTGCGGGGCTTTTCAGACGTGTTGATTGACGACAGGGTACAACAGCTGAATCTGTGGGTGCCGGTCCCGGAAATGCTGGCGTTTGTACTGGCCGGCTTATACATTATACAAAGGAGAAAACTCTAGTGTTCCCAGCGGATTTCCGAGTTAAGGGTATCCAAAGAAGCGGTCTTTATCTGGTACTGCTGCTGTTGAATGCTTGCATAAGTTATGGTCCTCGCGTACTGGTACCCAGCATTACTCTGTCACCTGAAGAACTGAGTTTCTCCTCCCCACAAAACGAAGCACTGGAAGGGGTGGACTTCGGACTGCAAACCAATATCAATGAAAGCGACTCGCTGGCCAATATAGAAATTTTACCCGGCGTGCGGGTACGGGCCGTGGCGCAAAACGGCGCGGCCGATTCAGCAGGAATTCAGCTTGGTGATATTATTCTTGCCATCGATGGCATGGAGACCAACCACCCTGATGTAATCGATCAACTGGCGCGGCAGACACAAACTGCAACAGAATTTAATTTTACTGTCAGGCGAAACACGGTGGTAGTCGAAGCCACAGTAGCAGCAAGACCGCTAACCGCTGGCACCGCACTGGTTGAACTCTATCGAATAGATCCCATTGCCAGCAGAGCGGGTTATCGTACAGAAATATTAACCGTGGCAAATCGCAGCAATGTATCTGCTGCCAGGATCGTAGAAATTTTACCCGACAGTCCACTGCGGGATTCAGGCCTGGAAACAGGCGATGTGGTTTTATCAGTAGATGGTGTTTCGGTACAATCGGCCCAGGGACTTATAAACCGGTTGAATCAGGATTCTGAATTGGGAGATACTGTACTGTTCAGTGTATTCAGGGATGGAACGATAAACCAGATAAGCGTTGTGCTTTGGGATCCTGGCAGAAGAATTAGCAGAATTTCACTGTGGCCAATATTGCAATACGAGTCGAGTTTGAGCCCTTTGAGCAGTTCACTGTCTATCCTGGATTTCTGGTTATTTTCTTTTTACAGTTATAACCGGGCAGAAAGTGAACGAGCCCACACAATTCTCGGTCTATTTAATATCACCAGCGATATCGGTGAACTGATCGACGAAACAGATTGAGGTGAACAGTTTGGCATTGTTACGCCGAGGAATTACAGGCTACATAGCAGTTACTTCGCTGGCATTTCTGCTGGAGCTCCCATCGACAGCGATGGCACAGACTAATTACCTGGCTTTCGAACTGGTGCAAGAAAATAATTTCCGGCGCCTGAATACTGAAGATCTGAATGGTGACGGCACACTGGACCTCATCGTACAGCACTTCCAGGAGGATATCGGTCGCGAACTGCATGTCTATCACCAGCAGGCGGACGGTACTTTTTCCCAGACACCCCAGCGCATCGAAATTAAAACGGAAATTATCGCGGTTGGCTTTGCCGACATACGTAGCGAGCCGGGCAAGGAGTTGCTGCTGTTTGCCAGTAACGGTGTCTTTAGCCTGTCTACCGCCAGTGATGGGTATGCGGGCAACATCAGGCAGCTTTTCGAATGGGATTTGATAGCCACTGTGCCCAATCTTGAGAGTGTACAATTCTTCAACGATATAAAAGACGTAAATGGAGACGGCTACATTGACCTGCTACTTCCAGGTGAAAAACTTTATGGCTTTTTCAGAGGCTTGCCGAATGAGGAGTTCACACTGGTTACGCGCCTCACCACAACCAATGAAAATCTCGCTCCGGCCGAGAGACCAGGTCGCCGGGGTGGACTTGATGCCAATATGCGAATAAACGCAGATGAAGGGCTCGTCCTGGAAGTCACTGCACAGGAATCGTCACCCTTTGCCGGGTTTATAGAGGAATGGGTTGAGGATGAGAATTCCAACTCATTGCTGGATGCAGAGAGCTGGATACCCTCTGCACAACTGGTGAACCTGAACGATGATGGACTACCCGATATTGCCTATCTTAACGTGGGAGATGACTCTCTGGGTCAGCTCAATATACATTACCAGTCTGCTGCCGGAGAGTTCACCGATAATCCTGACTGGCAGGGCAGGCTTGAGACCCGTGGCGATATTAGACTGATTGATCTAAATGGGGATGAGCAACTGGACTTGTTAAGAATCGATGGCAACGGTAACGAGTGGACATGCTACTTCTTCATAAATTCCAGTGGAAAATTCAATCTCGAACAGGCTGACCAGGTAATGCGTTTTTCCGGTTACGATGTTGAGCTGAATTTTATCGATATAAATGGTGATGGCAGACCCAGTCTCAATGTTGGCTATTACACTATCCCCGTAGTGAATGCCATTCGCAACGCCAGCATAGTCCGAACCCAGCTCTTGTATTCAGGCAGTAATGATGAATCGTCACTGTTTAGTCGTCGACCGGATTCCCGTCTGGAAGAAAGCTTTTCAGCTGATGAAGTAAGAGGGCTTGCCGAACAGATGTCACTACGCTTTGATATCGATGGTGACGGAATAAAAGATGCCATGTACATTACCGCAGAGGGCACACTGGCGGCCAAGCGCATTGATGAACAGCTACAGATAGCCAGCGAGCCGTTCTGGCAATATGTACCCGATCGCGGTATTGTGGGTTTCAATGTGCTGCATCTAAACAGCGATAACAAGCCAGACCTGATTTTACGCCACAATTCCGCAACTACAGTATTGGTAGCGACGCCATGAGCAAAGCACTTCGAATGGCATTGTGCCTGATGGCATTCCCTGCATCGATAAATGCGGCGGAAGATACCAACCTGCCCAACTACCAGCAACAGAATTTTCAGTTTCCCGCAGAGGCTGAGCAGATACTCGCCTCTGACCTGAACAATGACGGATTCAAAGATCTAATTCTGGTAATAGATAAAGACATCCGGGTCTATTTTCAATCCAATAATAAATTTAATTTTGACTCTGGCTACACCACCCTCAAACTGCCGGGCGAGTCGGTTGGCTGGGACATTGGAACGGGCTACGACGACTCCGATGGTCAATCTCTGATAGCACTTGTAGACGGCACTGATGTCCTGTCCTGGTCGATAGAAAATCAACAATTTTCTGAAGCAACACTCATTAAAGCGAACCTAAACGGCTTTCTCAGCAAAGGCGTCAATCGTCTTCACTTCTCGCGCGATGTAAACGGCGACAAACTTAAAGACCTGATCATCCCCGGCGCCGGTGTATTGAATTTATATATCAGCAATACCGATGGCAGCTATCAACTAGGCATCAGCATACTGTCAGATGTCAGCCTGCGTACGTCTCTTAATCCGCGTCGACTGGAACGCCGAGCCGGTCAATCCATGCGCATACCGCTAATGGATTTACGTGATGTCAACAGCGATGGTTTTGATGATCTGATATCGCAAACTGATGAGAAACTGGATGTATTCATTGCCAATGGAACTGCTGAAAATTATTTTCCCCAAACGCCTAGTTATTCATTGGACATAGCCGCTATCGAAGAGCGCCTGGGTGAATTCGATATAGATAATCTGGACTTCTCAAATTTAACTGGCGTTCTAGCGCTAACTCATGAGGAAATCCTGGATGATGTAAATGCCGATGGCATTGAGGACCTGCTGTTACGCGAGGCGGGCAAGGTTTCCCTGTTCGGCGGCACAGCTGATGGCATGAATATGGAGCAACCCTGGCAGGTATTGCGTTCGGGCGGTAATGTGTTGAGCACTTTTCTTTTCGATGAAAATGATGACGGACTCAAGGACCTGTGGCTATGGCGAGTAGAAACGGTCTCGGTAGGCGATATATTTCTGTGGCTTGCATTGTCTGGCAACATCTCGGTGGAAGCTTTCATCTACCTGAACGATGGCGAGCGCTTCGAACGTCGCCCCAATCGAAAAATAACGGTAAATCTTAAATTCCCCTCCGTTATTCGTCTTGCCACATCGGTTATGGACATCGCCAACGAGGCCAGAGAGCTTGAAAATACCGAGTCGATACCAACTACAGCCGCGGATCTTGATGCGGATTACGACAATCAGGACCTGTTGGTTCTGCTGAATAATAATTTAGAGATCTTTCTGAATAGCATCGAACCCGAAGCCGATACCGACCTGTTTCTTGGCGCCCTAGGCTATACCAGGGAGCGCAACGAGTATGAACTCGATATCAGGGAAATCATCGATAATGTTTCCGTCAGTGGCAACCCTGAACTGGCCCGACTGGGCGATCGACAGGCCGATATCAATATTGAGCTGAACGAACAGGTGATTGATGGTGACATTATTCCGCTGCGGTTGAACGGAGATGGCCTTGATGATGTTTTTATATTCACCGAGCACACCAGCAGTCACATAAAGGGAATACTGCTGCTTTCAATCTAGGTAGGTGTTTAACCCATGCAAAGAGGCGTCTGGATTTCGTTCGCTGTATCACTGGTGGTAGTCAATGTCCTGGCAGAGGCGGTTTACTACTTCACGGGCTTGTATATTGCAATGGTATTCCGCATCTCGCTGGTATTTGGAATCACCATGATCACTGCTATTTTTGTCGGCACTGCCATGCTTATCGGAAAACTGGAAGAAGAAAAGCCTTTATCCGGTCATACTACAGACACTCTCGGACCGGACCGGGCCAAACCAGGTGAGTAATGTAAATGAATAAAATTATTGCTGCATTAGGGTTTCTGACCATCGCCTCGGGCGCGGTTGGATTTGGTCTATACCTGGACAATCAATCCAATTCGGTGCAATTAACCGAGTACTCGGATTATGTAGAGCAGCTTCTCTCCCAGGTAGAGACCAATAGCCTGCTGCGGATTGAAGATGAGAAATTAATTGAGCAACTGCGCAGCGAACTGAATACTACAACCAGTCAACTAACTGCCGCATCAAACCAGCTGGAAGTGACGCAGGAACAGGTAAGTCCGGATTACCAGCGCCTGGAATCCGAGATACGCAATCGGGTCAGCAATGAGCTGCGTCGGCAGGAGGAGTCCCGGTCAGAGTATGGCAAACAACTGGATTTGATCCGTCAGCTTTCTGATCTGGATCCCACTGAACTGGGTGCATTGATATCTCTGCAGGGGCGCTATGGTGGATTTCTGACCTCGCTTGATGTCTCCGATGAGCGCATGGAAATCATTGTGGGTGCACTGAACAATATGCTGGCCGAGCAGAATCAGGCACGCATGAATCTGATGGCACAGGCGCAAAGCTCGAGTCAGGATACGAATAGAAGACAGCTACGGAGACAGTTGGGCGCGCTTAGCAGCCCGGAGGCGCAGCTCGAATCACTCTCTTTCGCACTCACCGACGAGGAATTAGCCATTTTTAGCGCTTTTCAGGACGCCCAACAGGCCGAAGCCCAGGCCCTGCGCGCTGCAGGTGGTCGCCGGGGATCTGACCGAAATGGAGTAATTTTTAATCCTGATTTTCAAAGTGGCAGCGGAAGAGGAAGAGCAATTCAGCGATCCCAGCCCACACCGCGATAACTTGACAGGCAGGAGCTGACTGTTATACCTCGTTCAGCCGGAGGATTTTCAATACCTTGATTAATCCTTGGAGATACTACCTATAGATTCAGCTCCGGCTATGGATACTTCCTCATCCTGAAAACCTCTAACCCCACTGGCAGCCACTGCGCCGACTAATTCACCATCTAAGTAAACCGGTACACCTCCTTGAAACGTGACGCCGCCTTCGATTTCTTCAATTTCACCAGCTTCAAGTCTTGTACCATATTCCCCAGAAGTGAGACCTGTTTTAGTCACCACTAATGCTTTGCTATTGGCGATAGTAATCGTGCGCGCAGAAGCGCCATCTAGACGTCGTAGCATCACCGGATTGGCATTCTGGTCGGTGACCAGAATGGTCACATTCCACCCCTGCTGACGTGCATGGGCTTCAGCTGCCTCCATGGCCCTCATGGCCAGGTCATAGGTCATCAGACTGGATTCTTGTTGGGCCAATGCCGTTGTTGAAAACAATAACATAAGCACTATCACTACTCTCTTGCTAAATTTTGTTGTCATTAGTTTTTCCTCATTCCGTGTAATAAATATAACCCTAAGGCACAAATTTGAAAGCACTTTTATTTCAGTCATTCCTCGGAGTATCACTTTAGTCCAGAACAGGTTCCCATGAAATTACTGAAAAACGTTTCCGCGGATCATGGGGACAAATCGTACGGGGAGTGATTGTGTCGTTTTTACGTTCCCTTCTCCGTCCTTCTCCAGGATAAGGAGATCCTGTCCCCACCACTGGGGACCTACTGGAAGAATCATACGCCCGCCAGGTTTGAGCTGTTCCACCAATTTTTGCGGTATCTCTTCCGGTGCCGCAGTAACGATAATTCGGTCGAACGGAGCCTCCTCCGGCCACCCTTGATAGCCGTCGCCGACTCTCACTGTCACGTTATCGTATCCCAGACGATCCAGTATACTTTCTGCGCTCCGGCCCAGTTCTGGCACAATTTCAATGGTATAAACCCTATCTACCAGCTTGGACAGCACGGCGGCCTGATAGCCTGAGCCGGTCCCAATTTCCAGAACCACATGGTGTTCTTCGGGCTGTAGCAGTTCGGTCATTAGCGCCACAATATACGGCTGACTGATTGTCTGATCGTTGCTGATGGATAGGGGTCTGTCGGAATAAGCCAAAGGCCAGAGCGATTCGCTTATAAAGAGGTGTCGGGGGACCTCTTTCATGGAATCTAATACTCGAGCATCTTTGACACCACGTGCTTCAATCTGTGTCTCAACCATCACTGCACGTTCTTCTAAAAATGCATCAGAGTCAGAGAGTTGCGCTGTTGTCACTGCTGGCAGACCAGGAAGCAAAATAAGGCTCAGAAGCTTAAGGAGAGAAGTTGATCGCATAGTACACTATCTTCCTCCACCTCGACAGAGACTGCAATGGGTCGGCTCCAGCCCCGCTAGGCCCCGCATTTATGTCTGCTCTGGTTTGGAAGCGGTCACACGCCAGAATTGAAGAAATCAGTCAAAAACGCTAATGTCTGCTATTAAATGTGAGTTCAACCGGTCAGTGCAACACAATGCTGTATTTAATTAAAAAGTGGAGTGTTGCAACATGGCATATCGAACTAGACTGAAATATCGGGGCCAGACCATATCTACTAATATCGGGCTCGATAGAGTAGTAATTGGATTACTGTTATTAACTAAGCTCAGAGGCGATCAAATATGAAAACAATAAATACACTTTCTATTTCGAGCCGCAGAAACTTTCTCAGTAGGAGTTTGGTGATAGGTACCGGAATTGGCATGGGCGGTATTGCTCAACTAGTGTCTGCCCAGAACCAGTTTTTAACTCCTATTTCTATTGGAGACTTTAAACTCTACTACGAAGATCATGGCTCAGGACCAGCGGTGATATTTGCTCACGGTGCTGCCGGAACTCATGCCAGTTGGTGGCAACAGGTACCGGCATTGTCAAAATCCTACCGTTGCATTACCTATGATCAACGTGGGCATGGCTATTCTGTTGACAAGCCTGATGGCCCTTATAGGTCAGCGTTCGTGGAAGACTTGCGGGTATTGATGGATACACTTGAAATCGAGAAAGCTTCGCTTGTGGCACAGTCCATGGGTGGCCGCTCTTGTCTTGGATTTGCGGCTAAGTATCCGGATCGAGTGGATTCCCTAGTAATGGGTGATACCACGGGTGGTTATTCTGATCCAGAGCTGCAAGCATTGCGCGCAGAGTTTAGAGGTGTGCGAGCCGCATTTGCACCCGAGTTTGCAATACAACATCCGGAACTCGCATTCCTTTATCGTGAGGTGAGCAATAGCTCACTACCTAGCGGACGAAACAGTGTCGATGTGCCTAATCCAGATATACGGGCAATTATAGAGGCTGGAATCCCCGTCCTGTTCATAGTAGGAGAAAAAGATACTTTGGCGCCGCCGCAAGTAATTGAAGCGATGCACAGGAAAATGCCCGGTTCCAAATTTGTCTTGGTGCCCGGCTCCGGACACTCGGTTTACTTTGAAAAGGCTGAAATATTTAATCAACTGCTGCTGGATTTTTTTGCTGAACATGTTTCCCAGTAATTAGAGAGTCAAGGTAAAAATACAGTAGTCTATTGTCCGCAGTTGGCCAGAAGCTGCCCCTCGACAGCCCTGCTTACCCAGGCCTTCAATCACTGTACCCTGGCCCACTCATTGTGCTTTAAAGGGAAATATGGTTTCATCTGATGCCGTCTGAAGCATCCTGTTTAAGTGGTTTCAAGCGGCCAGAGCCTGCAATATTGAGCAAAATAATACAGGCCAACTAATGAGTTCCACATCGCCCTGGCAGGATTTTAGATGAGAAATGTTGTATTGGGGATTATCGTTGCCATCCTGACGATTTCCTGCACCGACGATTTGAATCGTGCCCGTCCCTATGTGCTCACCACCGCCACCACCGGTGGCACCTATTACCCGGTAGGCGTTGCCCTGGCAACGATAGCTCACGCTCAATTGTATGAAAGCGAGGGTATCTCTTTAACTGCCATCAGTTCGGCAGGATCCCTGGAAAACGTCAAATTACTGCGTGATAACCAGGCTCAGTTTGCCATCCTGCAGGGGCCATTCGGCGCCTGGTCATGGAATGGTGAGGGGCCGGTGAGCAACCCACAGACCCATATTCGCAGCGTGAGTGCACTGTGGCAGAACGTTGAGCACTTTGTGCTGCTGAGCGACCTTGCCGCAACTGGCCAGATAATGGATCTGGATTTACTAGACGGCGATCGCTACGTGTTGGGCGCGAGAAATTCCGGTGCTGAACAAACCGGCCGCTTTATTCTGGAGACTCTGGGGATAGACTATGAGGCCAAATTCAACCTTGCCTACATGGGCTATGGTCCAACCACCAGCGCCATTCAGGATGGCAATATTGTCGGTATGAATATTCCAGCCGGTGCGCCGGTTAGCTCCATTACCCAGGCCTATGCCCTGCTTGGTGATCGTTTGACCATACTGAACTGGACCCAGGAAGAACTGGATAAAATCAATGCCAAATACCCGCTCTGGGATTGGTATGAGTTTCCGCCGGGGACCTATCCCAACCAGACTGAATTGATAAGAACGGTGGCATCACCTAACGTATTGGTTACCCGCGAAGATATTTCAGATGAGGTTGTATACCGCGTGACCAAAGTAATCTGGGAGAATCTGGCTACACTGCAGGAGATTCATCGCGCCACCAAAGACATGCGTCTGGAGATCGCCATCGAAGGTCTGGGCGCACCGCTTCACCCGGGTGCTATGCGCTATTATCGCGAAGTGGGCCTCAGCATACCCGACCGTCTGTTACCCCCACCCTCCACAACCGGTGAATCACTGCCATGACGTCTCCGTATTTAAAGTGGGCCGCGTTTTTCTTCGCGCTGTTTCATATTTACTGCAATGTATTTGCCAGTATTTCTGAACTATGGCTCTCGGCAATTCACTTTGGTGGTTTCTGTGTTCTCTGCGCGCTCATGGCGAATGAATCAGAATCTATCAAAAAACACTCGCCGAGCTATTGGATAAATATTGGTCTGGCAGTATTAGCCATCGCAACATCCACTTACCTGATGCTGTTCGAGAACGCGCTCTATGCCAGGGAAACTGAATACATACTAAGCGATTATGTGTTCTCTCTGATTGCCATCGGACTAGCTATCGAGTTCACCCGCCGCACAACGGGCTGGTTTATGCCAGTGCTGATTCTGGTCAGTCTGTCGTATATACTTTTTCTCGGCCGGTACATCAGCGGTGTATTTTCTTTCCCGGGTCTGAGTCTGGAGACCGTGCTCTATCGCAGCTTCTTCACCAGTGAGGGTATGTTTGGCTTGACTGCGAATATCTCTTCCACATTCGTTTTCATGTTCATCATATTTGGCTCCTTCCTGTTACGTTCTGGCGCCGGCGATTTCATCGTCAAGCTGGCCCAGTGTCTAGCCGGCAGATATGTCGGTGGGGCTGGCCATGTGGCAGTGGTTGGATCGGGACTCATGGGTTCGGTTTCCGGTTCTGCCGTGGCCAATACAGTTTCGACCGGCGTGATCACAATTCCCATGATGAAAAAGTCCGGTTTTGGCAGTCGATTTTCAGCAGGAGTTGTGGCAGCCGCTTCCACGGGTGGAGCCCTGATGCCACCGGTAATGGGGGCAGGTGCCTTTGTTTTGGCCAGCTACACGCAAATTTCCTATTTAACGATTATTGCAGCTTCCGCCCTGCCCGCCATACTTTACTTTCTTACCGTTTCCTATTTCGTACGAATCGAGGCCAAGCGACTCAAGCTGGATCCGACTACAGCAGAAAACGCTGAAAAAATTTCCGCTGTGCTGAAAGAAGGATGGCAATTCCTTATTCCGATGGTGGTATTGGTGGGCTTCCTGGTATGGGGTCGAACTCCGACCACTTCAGCGGCTTTTGCCATCATCAGTGTAATTGCAGCCTCCTGGTTATCCACCACGCCAATGAAGCTGCCCGATATTTTTGAAGCCATGGTAGATGGCGTGAGAACTATGGTATCCACTGCTCTGTTGCTGGTCGCTGTGGGTATTATCATCAATGTAGTCACTACAACCGGCGTGGGCAATGCCTTCTCGCTGATGATCGTGGACTGGGCCCAGGGTAGTTTGTTTATCACATTGGTGCTGATCGCGCTGGCCTCGCTGGTGCTGGGCATGGGTCTGCCGGTAACTGCTTCCTATATTGTGCTGGCAACGCTCTCTGCACCGTTGATTTTTGATCTGGTTACGCATTCTCAATTATTAGCCGCATTACAGGCCGGGGACCTGCCTTCTAATGTTGTAGCGACACTCAGTCTGTTTGGCGGCGATCCGGTTTTAGCCCTGCAGGAAATGCCGCTGGAAATGAAGCAACTGATACGCGCAGAAATGCTGGAGCCGGAATTATTAACCGGCATGTTGCTCAGCGCCCATCTGGTCATCTTCTGGCTTTCGCAGGATAGCAATGTGACTCCGCCGGTTTGCCTGGCATCATTTGCCGCCGCCGGGATTGCCGGAACGCGACCCATGGCGACCGGGCTTACCAGCTGGAAGGTGGCAAAAGGGCTCTACCTGGTGCCGGTGCTGTTTGCCTACTCACCACTGATATCGGGCAGTTGGCCTGAACGAATCGAAGTATTCCTCTGGTCCTGCATGGGGCTATATGCCATGGCAGGATTACTGCAGTGGCACCTGGAGACCAGGATAAACGCGCTTATTGCCGCCTTGCTTCTGTTCAGTGCCGTATTACTCATGTGGACACCGTTCAGCTTCATCTATCACCTGGTAGGAGCCGCAATCCTGATCGCAATTATCATCTATCAAAACAAATTCACCACAACCACGCCAACTGTAGCTGTTACCAGCGAAGAATCTTCTGCTTAAATCAGTCACGTGGCATTGGTGACATTATGCTGCGCTAATCCAAGGGAATTATTATGACTACGCTCACCGCTAAACAAATACATTTAACAAGCCGTCCCGCCGGGATGCCGACACATGACAATTTTCAGCTTGTTGAAGTTGAACTGCCAGCACCCCAGGCGGGTGAAGTACTGGTGAAGAATCTCTACATGTCAGTTGATCCGTATATGCGAGGCCGCATGCGTGAAGAAGGCATCTATGCCGCCCCCTATGCATTAAATCAGGTGATGTATGGTGGGGCAGTAGGTGAAGTTATCGAGTCAGGAGACCCAGATTTGCAGGCCGGTGACATCGTTCTCAACCAGTGTGCCTGGCAGGATGCGTTTTTGAGCAAGTCTACTGGAGTTCTCAAGCTGATTCCATTCGACCCGGATCAAATATCACTCTATTTGGGTACACTGGGCATGCCCGGTCTCACCGCCTATGTTGGTTTACTGAAATATGGCGAGCCCAAGGAAGGCGAGACGGTTCTTGTCTCTGCCGCCTCAGGTGCGGTTGGGGCCAATGTTTGCCAGATTGCGAAACTCAAGGGCTGCCGGGTAATTGGCAGTGTGGGTTCAGATGAAAAGGCCCAGTGGATTCTGGATGAGTGTGGCGCCGACGCCGTCATCAACTATAAAACTTGTGGCAATCTCACCAAAGCCCTGGCCGAGGCCGCGCCAGATGGGATCGATGTCTATTTCGAAAATGTAGGCGGCGACCATCTGCAGGCCGCACTGAATGTGATGAACCCATTTGGACGCATCGCCGCCTGTGGCATGATCGCCAGCTATAATAACGCCGAACCGGTGCCGGGTCCCAACAACCTGATGCTCATTGTAGGCAAGAAAATACGCATTAACGGTTTCATTGTTTCCGACCATGGTGATGTGCGGCCGGAGTTTATAGGCACCATGAAGCAGTGGATCAAAGACGGCAAGATTAAGAGTCGCGAAACAGTCGTTGAAGGAATCGACAATTCGGTCGATGCTTTCCTGGGTCTGTTCGCAGGTAGCAACTTTGGTAAAATGGTGGTTAAACTCTAATTCCTTAACGGTGGGAGGTTGGTATGAATGTGGCGATGATGAGCGGTGGCTTGCTCGGCGTTCTACTGTTCGCTCTCAGCCTGAATGTTTCCCTGACCCGCACCAGAATGAAACGCGGTTTCGGGATGGAAGCGGATACCAGTCACTGGCTGACAAAATCTGTGCGAGCGCAGGCAAATGCCGCTGAATACACGGCAATCTTTATCGGACTGATGCTGATACTGGAATTTGAAGGTTCACCTAACTATGCAGACCAGGTCTACATCGCGGTGATTGTGTCGCGCTACTTGCATGCAGCAGGTATGTTGTTATCCAAGGATTTACAACAACCCCATCCACTGCGATTTATCGGTAGTCTTGGCACTTACATCTGCGGATTTATCCTGTGTGGTACGGTGATCAGGTACAGTTTATAACGTATGCAATCGTGCACGATGTTACCTGAACAACTACGCATTGCCTGCGGTATTTTTTCTGACAAGATAGCGATCGAGGGCATTGGCAAATTCCCGTTTGTCGGTTTCGCTAAGCTGGCTCGGACCACCACTGTGTATCCCGCTGCTGCGCAAGGTATCCATAAAATCACGCATATTTAAGCGGGCCTTTATGGTGCTTGCGGAAAACAGCTCACCTCGCGAACTCAGGGCGAGCGCGCCCTTCTCAATGACTTCTGCTGCCAACGGGATGTCACTGGTAATCACCAGGTCACCCCCCTGCACTCGCCGCACGATTTCGTCATCGGCCACATCGAATCCCTGGCTGACCCGAATTGCTTGTACATTCATCAATGCCGGGATTGATACAGGCTGATTGGCAAGCAGGTACAAATCGACGCCGGTGCGCTCTGCGGCCCGAAACAGGATTACCTTTATTTGCCTGGGACAGGCATCGGCATCAACCCAGATAGTCATCGAAAAATCCAATTTTCGGACGGAAGACTAAGGGGCAGCATCATCATTTTTCAGATCTTCTACCGCTTGATTGTGACTCAGGTAATTGTTTCCAGATAGATCCCGGAAAAAATCAGTATGACGCAGCTTATCCATTATTGGACCCTTGACCTCAGACAGGTGTAATTTTATCTGTAGTTCACTGAGGGCTTTGTTGGCTTTCTCCAGTGCTTCCAAAGCGCTAAGATCAATTTTATTTATCGCGATGCACATCAAAATTACGTGCTCAAGCCGGGGTTTTTCAGCAACCAGCTCGGTTAGCAGTTTTTCAAGGTAGCGCGTGTTAGCAAAATACAAACTTTCATCGATACGAATCGAAAGAATATTTTCATGAGTAATTACCTGGTGATGATCTACATTCCGGTAGTGCTCTGTCCCGGGAACTTTACCAACAACCGCTACATGAGGTTTAGATGTTTTGTAAAGATGGACCACAATAGACGCCAGGACACCGGCGGCTATGCCAATTTCAACGCCGATAACCAGAGTAAGGGCCAGTGTCAGGGAAACTGCGGCAAAGTCAGCGCGGGAATAGTTCCATGATTTCTGCAGCACGCTAAAATCAATCAACGAACTAATCGCTACGATGATAATGGCTGCCAGGCAGGCCTTCGGCAGCCAGTACAATACAGGAGTAAAAAAAATTGCTGCCAACGCGATTAGAATCGAGGTGAGCAGGCCAGCCGCTGGCGTCGATGCCCCGGCATCGAAGTTGACGACAGAGCGGGAAAATCCCCCGGTAACCGGGAACCCCCCGGCGAGAGAGCTGGCTATGTTAGCGGCTCCCAATCCCACCAACTCCTGATCCAGGTCGATTCGTTCACGTTTACGTGTCGCCAGTGTTTGTGCCACAGAAACTGACTCGACAAAACCGATTATGGATATCAACATCGCAGAACGCAGCAATGAGTTCACCAGATCGAAAGAAAAATCCGGAATCATCAGGCCAGGCAGTCCGATAGGCACTTCGCCCAGCGTCTGTACGCCTCTCTCGCCCAGGTTATATACGAAAACAATTACCGATGTAATTACCACAGCGAAAATCGGTCCAGCTCTTGAAAAGGCATTGGCAGCCCGATCTCCCCACCCTATCTTCTTTAGCAGTTGGCGCAAACCAATCCTGAACCACAGAATAAATAGTATGGCGAATATACCAATTGAGAGAGTGATCAGATTAGCTCCATTGATTGTGTTCGACAGCGACAAGCCCAGATCAACCAGATTGTGACCCGATGTCGATATACCCAGCAGGTGTTGTATCTGACTGGCCCCAATCAGTATTCCCGAAGCGGTAATGAAAGCACTGATGACAGGGTGGGAGAGGAAATTTGCCATGAACCCCAGTCGTAACAGACCCAGAGCCAGCAGTATTCCTCCGCACAAAAAGGTCAGAGTTAAAGCTGCCGCTATATACTCGGCATCGCTGGCCAGGGTCAACTTACCCAGTGCCGCGGCTGTCATTAATGAGACAACTGCAACCGGACCAATTGACAAGGAAGAACTCGTGCCGAAGAAGGAATACATCAGTAATCCAAAAATACTGGCATAGAGCCCCATTTGCGCAGGCAAGCCAGCTAAAATAGCCAGTGCCAGTGACTGCGGTATGAGCATAATTGCCACTACCACGGCAGCAATCGAATCGTCCAGAAGATCAACTTGCCGGTACCGGCTTCCCCATCTGAGAATTGGAAGATAACGATTGAATAAATTGTCAGTACGCAATCCGTTTCCTACTAATCAATTGTGCAATGCGGGTCCGCGTCTAATGTAAGCGTGAAAAAATGCTTTCATCGGCTAGTACCTCGACCAGGGTTAAGTTTCGGGTGCAGCGGGTCTCTCAGCGTTTAGATGCAAGGCGCTTTTGCGCCGTCGTAGCCTGCGCTCCATCAAGCGAAAGCAACGCCGCAGATGAACGCTGAGA
>Ga0187827_10000430_pt1 | contig 66871 bp, 61 predicted proteins | sample ETNtaG_39_FD_167969 | JGI IMG/M metagenome (GOLD analysis project Ga0187827, IMG submission 167969) | Marine microbial and viral communities from oxygen minimum zone, Eastern Pacific Ocean - ETNP2014_SV_150_PacBio MetaG (Illumina Assembly) | ecosystem: Environmental > Aquatic > Marine > Hypoxic... | reverse complement strand
CAAACGGCGAATCCAAAATTTCACACTCAAGTTTTTCTGAGACGGAACTCCGGCGCAGGGGCAGACCCCCGGCATGGCTTAGCTGAGTCCCCGAGACGATGGTGGGTACCCGTGACGACTTTTTTTCTCCACAAGGCCCTGTGACAACTGAGAGCGCGTCAGCCAAAGCACGATCCCAAATCAGCAACTATTCACCTCACTGGCTTGATTGAGCAGGAGGAGTTGTATGTTGAACCTGCGGTGCAAAGTTGCATGGCACCAAGGCACCTGGGTCTACGATTTTGAAACAGCGTGTGCGCAAACTCGTATTTGTCGACGATGCGATAGCCAAGGCCACAGAGTTCGTCACGAAGTGTACCATTGGGAGTCCGATCGGTTTTTCAAAAGCACGGAAAGCGGTTACTGCCAGCGCTGTAGGCGATTGCAAACCCGTAGTATTGGCTATGGGCCTCCGCCTCCGGTGTAGCGGAGATGGGACTCCGGGTTAGGGGTAGACCCCCGGCCTGGCTTAGCGATTCTCTGGTTACGTTGGTAGGTACCCCTGACGGCTTGATTTCAGTAAAAGGCAGATCGAGATGCGGCACAAGGGGCATCCGTGGGTCCCCTATCCGGGGAGGTAGGTCGTGGCTGCAAACCGAAACCGGTGCTTAAGTGAGGCTCGTGGCAGGAGGAAAGGCCCCTACGAAGGCAAGGCAGTCGCATTTGGGATGCGAGATCATGGCCGGACAGTCTGAACGGTGCTCGTCTGACTGGAAGGAACGCTATTCACAGGATGGCAGTAATCACGAACTCGCAAGCTACGTCGGCACTGACGACCACTGTTGACCTGCTTAATCACATTGCCCAGCAAACTCCCGTGCCTGTATCGTAATGAATGACAGATAGCAATGCGCCGTAACCATCAAATGACTTCACGGCAAAAAGGAAAGCTCCAGCGTGAACCAGGGGCCTTCCAAGCTTGGTGTTTCCTCCTGCCGCTAGTTGGCGGCTCCGCCCTTGACATCTGCCCAGGTATATTAAGCATCGCACCTCCGGGTGTCACCTGCTGGGGCTAATGGACCGAAGAGGTGGAGCCCCGGTCCTGCCCTGCCTCTCCCCCGGCGCGGCGGAGGGCCTTTTCCTCCAGCGCCCGGCTGTGGGCCGCCCAGATGTTGGGCTCGTCCGGTTGCCTCACCTGCCAGCGGAAGCGGCAGCGGTTTGATCCTGCTGGGATCAGGGACTCCAGCACCGTGGTGAACTTGGCCATGCCAAACTTGTCCATGGCCGCCCGGAAAGCACCGTCGCCGAAATAGCGGTGAATTCGGCAGTCGAATCGGCTGAACGTCTTCCCCACCGGGCACCACAGGATGTCGCACCAAAAGCCCTGCTCGTCCTCGTTGACCCCGGCCTCCTCCGGCGAGGCATACCATACCCCATTTATCAGCGTCATCAGCAGGGAAGCGAGTTCGGAATCGCTCACGTCCTCCGGGCGCTCAACCCCTTCAAAACACTGGGAGGCCACCTGGTATCCCGTCTGCTTCAACGTGGCTACACACACTTTCTGTCCCTGCTCCCCGAACTCGCCCTCCACCACCCTGAGCAGCGCCAGCAGCGACTGCACCATGATCTGCCCGAACACGAACAACGTGGCCGGGTCGTAGTCCTTTTGGGAGAGGACCTCCCGGCGCAGGTGCTCCACCTCATCCGCCCAGGGCCACTTGAAAGGGAGCCTGGCCAGTCTGTCCTTAGTCGTTTCTATCATTGCTGCCTCCTTCCTGGTTGGAGCCTTTCTGCTCCGCCCCTTGCCCGCCCGTGTGACCGGTCGGTACAGTTGGTCTGCCGGGTGGGACTAACCCCTTGGTGACGGGCCGCTGGTCCCTTGACGAACAGTGGGGATCGGCGGACTGGTTCTATTTCTCCACAGGTGCCGTAGCCGTTCGCAGGCCCTGCTGCCACGAGCTAGCCCCGCGGGATACAATCTCGCCAGGCTCAATCCTCCACTACGGCCGCCAATCTGGTGAAAACTCCCGAGAGGTAGAGTTCGTGATATTGACCTGATTGGACCCATCCGCGCTCATCACGTAGATATCACTGTTGCCGTCCCGGCCGGAAGTGAAGGCGATCCTGGAACCGTCGGGCGACCATGACGGCCACCTATCCCACTCTGGGTCGTCGGTCAGCCTCCGGACCTCGGAGCCGTTGGTGTTCATCACGTATATGTCGTAGTTGTCATCCCGCCAGGAATAGAAGGCGATCTTATCGCCGTCTGGGGACCAGTCGGGGTCTAGATCTCCGCCCGGGTTGTTAGTGAGCCTGGTCTGGTCGGAACCGTCAACGTTCATCACGTATATCGCCCAGCTGCCGCGCCGGAAGGACGAGAAGGCGATCATAGCGCCGTCAAGAGACCAGGCCGGGTCCGAGTCCCAAGCAGGGTGGTTGGTAAGGTTGGTCTCGCCGGAGCCATCGATGCCCATCACGTATATCTCGCCATTGTCGGGCCTGGTGGAGGCGAAAGCGATCCTTGTGCCGTCAGGAGACCACGCAGGTAACTGATAGTATTTCTGTGGATCGCTGGTCAACCTGGTCTGGCTGGAGCCATCGGTGTTCATTACGTATATTTGGTATGAGCTGTCCCGTAGAGAGTAAAAAGCGATCCTGGCACCGTCAGGAGACCACGAAGGCGCACTGTCATTGCCCACGTGGTTGGTCAGGTTGGTCTGGCCTGAGCCGTCAGCGTTCATTACGTAGACCTCGTAGTTTCCGTTCCGGGTGGAATCGAAGGCGATCCAGCCGCTTTTGAGTGTCGTCGGCGGCGGGGGAGTAGCGGTAGGGACTAGTGTGCCAGGGCCACCACAGGCCGCCGTAGCCAAGAGCACCAACGTGGCTGCCAGAAAGACCATCAGCAGCCTCGGTGGCTGGTCGGGCGCATGATGAAGGCTAACTTGTCTTCCGGCTTCAGCTCTGAAGCCACGTTCCAAAGTGCTCCTACCCGAGTCCGGCGGCTGTAGGCAGGGGGATACCCGGAGAACGGCCACCGCATGAAGATGTAGGCGGCCTGGCCAGGCCGAGCACCTGGTAGCGGGAGATTGCCCCTTCCTTCTCGAAGCGGAACTTCCCTCGCCAGAGCGTCCCGGCGCAATCACCTTGGAACCGGAAAGACAGGGTGATGACGTAGCAGTCCTCGTCTTCCGTAGACTATAGGACCTCGAATTCCATGCTGACACCGCTGAACCCACCCTCCGTAGTGTTGGCAACCAGCACAAATGGGACACATTGGGACCCGAGAGATCAGGTGTGCGGTAGAGCCTGGGTGAACTCCCTGAGGGTCCGGTTATGAAGCCTTGGCCTGTCGATAGTCTGAGCCTTCACCCTGACGGCGGTGTCTTTGCTGATTACTGACTCGGACACATCTGCTCCTTTCTGGAAGTAATGTACCTTCGTTCCAGGAACTCACGCCACCTCCATTCTCTCGGGTTTTCTTACCCCCCAATGTGTCCCATTATCGCTGACGGTCTACACTCGCCGGGACCCTCGGTAGCGGGCCAAATGTCAAAGAAGGTTTGGCGAAAAGACGAGTCGCAATGACTGAAGCTGAGAATTACCGCAACAGATACGAATCAATCTAACGCTGAATTATGCTGGTGGGTACTAGTTCTTGGAAGGTGCGTGGCGTTCCAGTTGGGCCAGGGGCCACTCCAGTACCCGGTCGTCGGAGTAGCGCACGGAGACTGACTCGTGGAGCCGGTGGCCCACGATGACCGTGGCCAGCCCCTTGGGTGTGCCCACCTCCTCGCCGATGCGGGGGAAGGCCCGGTTGATCTGCCGGTACTGCTCGTACTCGAATCTCAGGCAGCAGCGTAGCCGGCCACAGCCGCCGGCCAGGCCCTCGGCGCTGATCGGCAGGGCCTGCTCTTTGGCCATGCGCACGGATATGGCGTCGAACCTGGTCAGCCAGGCGCTGCAGCACAGGCCGCGGCCACAGCGTCCCAGCCCGCCCGCCGCTTTGGCGACATCCCGTTCACCCACTTGCCGCAACTCGACCCGGCAGCGCAACGCCGAGCCCAGCTCGCGGAGAAGGGGGCGAAAGTCCACCCGCCCCTCGGCGCCAAAGGTTATCTTGAGGCGGGTGCGATCGAAGGTGTAGTGGGTTTCGATGATCTTCATTGCCAGGCGCAGGTCGCGGACCTTGCCGCGGGCCAGATCGAAGGCTTCACTCTCCATTTCCCTGATCTGTTGCAAGCGGCCAAAATCCGACGAGGTCGCCTTGCGCACCAGCGTTGCCCCGGGCTCTCCCTCGGGCTGGCTGCAGACCAAGTCGTTGGGCTCGCGGACGACCCAGCCCAATTCCTGACCCTTGTCCGCCTGGACTACCACGTAGCTGTTGCGGTGCAATTCCAGTTCACCTGCATCGACGTAGACGATGGGGTCCGCGCGGCGCCAGCGAATCCCTACTATCCGGCTCAAGCTTTCACCGTTGTGATCGGCAAATCCAGCATTAACATCTCCAGCGCCAATCTGGCGCGAGCGTTTCGATCCAGGGCCTCCAGTGTCTCCAACAGCCGTTTGACGAAGCGGACGATTTGGACCGACGTGAGCTGGGCCGCCTGCAGGCGCAGGTCGGATTGCCGGTCGATGTTGAGGACGTACTCCTCGCCGCCTTCCTTTATCAGCAACAGGTCGCGCCACCACCGCAACCAGAGGAAAAGCTGCTGTTTGACCGAGTCCCGGTCCTTGGAAAACAATGTGGCAAGCTCGCCGGCGTAGTTGAAGCGCGCGCTCAGTCCGGACTCGCACGTCTCTTTCAGCCGCTCCAGCTGCTCCTCGCGCCGCTCCAGCACCTCTTCCCCTTCGGCCAGGGCCGTGATGGCCCAGCCCGGGCAACCCCGGGCCAGCCGGGCCAACCGCTCGGCCTCTTCGGGGCTGGTGTGGTGCTCCTTTACCAGCGTCTCGACCATCCTATCCTTCGGTACTGGCAGGAGGACCAGGGGGCGGCAGCGAGACCGAACGGTGGGCAGGATTCCCTCCGCGTCGGCCGTTAAAAGCAGGATCAATACCTGGGGAGGAGGTTCCTCCAGGGTTTTCAACAGAGCGTTAGCAGCATCCTCGCTCATCAGTTCGGCCCGGTCGAATATGATAACGGTGCAGGCGCCCTCGTAGGGCTTCAGGTTAACCTGCCTCAGCACCTCTCGGACATCGCCGATTCCGATTACGGTTCTGGCCGGTTCTCCCTCTTCGCTATGGCCCAGGCCCACAACCCGAAGATCGGCGTGGTGACCCCGGGAGATGCGGGTGCATTGCCCGCAATCGCCGCACGGTTCTCCAGGGCCCCGCAGACAATTTACGCCCTGGGCCAGGTTCAGGGCAAGGGTCATCTTACCCACATGTGGCGGGCCTACCAGCAGGTATGCGTGGGCCGCTCGGCCCTGTTTGAGGCTGGCCTCCAGCTGCCGGAATATGTGGTCCTGCCCGTATACCTGCCACATAGTTAGCCTTCAGCAGTCAGCGGTCTGCTTGCTGCTTCATAGCCGCGCAAATTCGCGGCAATTCCGAATGTTCTTGGACAGAGTTACTGTTTGTGGTTGACGGCAGTTGATCTCCTTTAGCCTAAAGCCAGAAATGATCCCTGCTCATCCTGATCGAACGTAATCAAATTCTCAGAGTGGGTTCGAAGCAGCGCCTCGACTTCCGTCGTCGAGCAGTTCCCGAGGCGTATCCAGATAACCTTAGGAGGGTGCCCGAAAAGGAAACTGCGTTGGCGAAAGTCAGAATCTTTGGACACGATGGTAAGCCCTTGCTCCGCCGCGTAGCGCCAAACATCTTCATATTGCGCAGCGTGAAGTCCTACGTCCCGAACATGGGTGGTTCCTGGATATACGTCTGACAGGAATTCCTTCAACTTTGGAGACAGGTTCTCGTACAAAAGAAGCCTCATGAGGGAGGGGAAGATGTAAACTTTCGTTCCCGATCGGCCGCGAACGCGAGGCACGCGCGGATGTCCTCACGCCTGAGGTCGGGAAAGTCCGCGAGGATCTGGTCTTCCGACATTCCCGACGCCAGGTATTCCAGGACATCATAAACAGTGATCCGCAACCCCCTGATGCAGGGCTTGCCGCCACGTTTTCCCGGCTCGATTGTTATTAGCGATTGATATTTCATATTCAAAGATTACGGTGGCAGTCGGGTAGCTGTCAATCTGGTCACGAAGTCGCGAGCTATGGGCGAATGATGCGAAGACCGTTACGTGGATCGGAGACGACGCTCGCGGTGTGATCCTGGTCTCTTCGGGCTTCTGCTAATCGATCTCATGCGGGCGGAGCTGGGCTGCCAATCCGTCAGCCTCCGCCATCAGCTCGATGATCTGCGACTTGATCTCGTTGTACCTGTGCCACTCCTCCGGATATTTGTTTTGCGCTCGCCCCAAGTTGACCTCTGTGGCGTACTTGAGAAGATATGTTTCAATCGCCTGCTCGATCCGCCTGAACTCAGCCAGGTTCTCTATGCGCGATCGCAAGAACTCTCGCCAATCCTTGTTCCCCTTCGACGAGTTGCAATCACGGCAGCACGGCACAAGATTGCCGATCTGATGGCCGTAGCCATTCAGTTTCGAGTCCTTGACCAGCCCCACCAAATGATCCCACGTCTCGGCTGCGGAGTCGCAGTACACGCAACGGAGGTCATCAAGGTCGGTCTGGCCGAGCAGGGCCATGGCCTCAGCCACCCGATTCTCATCGTATTCGTCGCATGGGGCCAGGGCGGAGGCAAATGCGTGGTTGATCGTCGTCTTTCGCCGCTGGACCATCGAGTATGGACGCAGGTGCCGTTTGATGCCAGAAGGTTTCACGTTAGCGCTCCGCGATCACCAGTTACCGTCTATCCCAAAACCCTCACTTCCGTCCCCAAGCCAACCTTCACTCCACATCGCAGTGCATCATGTCCTGGTAGGTCTCGCGGCGGCGGATCAGCCGGCTCCGGCCGTCCCGGACCAGGACGATCGGCGGCCTGGGATTCATGTTGTAGTTGCTGGCCATGGACGGGGCATAGGCCCCCGAGGCGGGGATGGCGATCAGGTCGCCCGCTTCCAGGATGGGAAGCATTATATCGGAGGCCAGCACGTCTCCCGACTCACAGTATTTTCCGGCAATGGTGACTTTTTCCTGGGGCGGCCGGTCGGCCTTACCCGCGGCCACCACCTCGTAGGCCGCCTGGTACAGCGCGGGACGGATGTTGTCCCCCATGCCGCCGTCGACGCTGACGTACTTGCGCACCCCGGGAATATCTTTAATGGCACCGACCCGGTACAGGGCAACCCCCGCCGGTCCCACGATGGCGCGGCCCGGCTCTATGATCAGGTTGGGCTTCGCCATGCCCAGGTCCTCACAGGTAGAGGTAAGCGTAGAAACGATGGTCTCGGCGTAATCCCCAATCTCCGGCGGTTTCTGGTCTCCGGTATACGCGATGGCAAAACCGCCTCCGGGGCTGAACTCCCGGAGGTCCAGGCCCTCTTCCAGGAACTGGGCGGCGAAGCGCAGCACCAGCTCGGTGGCCACGCGGAAGGGCTCCAACTCGAATATGGGAGAGCCCAGGTGGAAGTGCAGCCCCCGCAGCTTCAGGTTCCGGGCCGCCAGGGCCACTTGGATGGCTTCGGCAGCGTGGCCGGTCTGGATGGAAAAACCGAACTTGGAGTCGAGGATCCCGGTGGTGGTGTACACGTGGGAATGGGGGTCTACCCCCGGCGACACTCGGATGAGAACGTCCTGCACCTTTCCGGCGGCGGATGCGATGTGCTCCAGCAGGTCCAACTCGTGGAAGCTGTCCACCACCACGTAACCAACGCCGTGCTCCACCGCCTCGGTCAACTCCGCGGGTGTCTTGTTGTTTCCATGGAAGTAGACATGGTCCAGGGGAACACCGGCGCGGAGGGCGATGGCCAATTCCCCGCCCGAAACCACGTCCAGTCCCAGGCCTTCCTCGTGGAAGAGCTGCGCCAGGGCTGGATTGATGTAGGCCTTGGAGGCGTAGGCAACCTGGGACGCGGGATAGCGTTGCCGAAACTCTTGGATGAAGCTACGGCAGCGGGCCCGCAGTGTCTCTTCGTCCAGGATGTAGACCGGAGTGCCGTACTCGGCGGCAAGCTCCAGGGTGTTGCAGCCGCCAATGACCAACTGGCCTTCGGGGTTGACCTGGGTGGTATCGGGGAACACCGCTTGGGAAAACGTCGCCATCCTTCTTCAACTCCAGCGCAGTGCTGACAGCCCTGAGCCGATCCGCTGCGGGCTGTCAGCTTGTTTACACGGGCCATCATAGGCCCAATGAGCAATCTTGCGCAACCGGGATACCCGTTGACTCCCGCGACGGCCGAGAATATACTCCGGTGCGTTCCGCCTCACGGGCTCTCAGTGCCACCTCGACCGGCTACCATTCCGCGGCGGGGCGGCTTGTTAGGGCAACCCGAAGGTCAAGACCGATCTGAAGGATCAACTAGTTGAAGATACTCCTGACCAATGACGACGGCGTCCGGGCCCCCGGCGTGTGGGCGGCGGCGCGGGCCCTGCGCCAGGTGGGGGAGGTGTTCGTGGTGGCGCCGGAAATGGAGCAGAGTGGCGTCGGCACCGCTCTCACCCTCCACTCGGCGGTGAAGGCCGCCCCGGCGCCGGTGGACCCCGGCCTGCCCGCGGGCCCCGGCCATATCGAAGACGGTGACGCGTTACACCCGGTGGTGGCCTACTCCGTGGCCGGGACGCCGGCCGACAGCTGCGTCCTGGGGCTGGAGAGTCTGGTGGGCGCGGTTGACCTGGTGGTGTCCGGGATCAACGCCGGGTCCAACCTGGGCTGGGACGTGGTGGTCTCGGGAACGGTGGGTGCGGCGATCCAAGGCTACGTCCGCGGCTACCCAACCATCGCGATATCGGTCGGCGCGGTGCACAATCCCCAATTCGAGGGGGCCGCGCGGCTGCTTCGGTTGCTGGCCCGGCGGCTGAGTCAGGCGCCGGCAAGCTCCGGATTCTTTCTGAACATCAACGTGCCCAGCATTCCCCCGGAGCGAATCTCCGGGGTCGAGGTCACCAGGTTGGGCCACCGCTCCTATGCGGAGTCGGTGCGCGTGGAGGGAAGCGGGACGGACAAGGGGTACCGGATCTCCCGGAACCGGCCGGTCTCCGGGGATCCCCAACCGGGCACCGATATCTGGGCGCTGAAGAGGGACCTGATCTCCATTACCCCGCTGGGGATCATCCTGGGCCACCGGGAGATGACGCCGGAGATCGAGGGCCTGGTGTCCGGCCTTTCCGCTCAACTGTTGGACCGCCCCGACTGATCCGCCGCCCGGTTACTCCGGGGCGGCCAGCAGCGCCACCCGCCCGGCCAGGGCCGACACGACGATGTACTCATGGTCGGCGTGGGGGCCTTCGCCCACTCCCCCCATGCCGTCCAGGACCGGGATTCCCACGGCCGCCGCGAACTGCCCGTCGGAGCCGCCCCCCACCTGGGCTTCTTTGAGATCGATTCCCAGGGGCCCGGCCATGCGGCGGGCCGTGTCCAGCAGCCGGGCCGTCGCCTCGGTCTTCTCCATGGGAGGCCGGTTCAGCCCACCGGTTACCTCGACGCTGGCTCCGGGCAGCGTGGGGGAAAGCCCCAGGATCTCCCGGGTGACGCGGTCGGCTTCGGCCACGGTAGCCACCCGCAGGTCCACCAGGGCTTCCGCGGAGGGTGCGATCTGGTTCCGCACACTGCCGCCTTGCATAACCCCCACGTTCACGGCGGTGCCCGTCTCGAAATTGGTGAGGCTGTGGAGCCGCAGGACCTGGTAGGCCATCTCCTCGACGGCGCTGATGCCTTTCTCCGGGTCGTTGTCGGCGTGGGCCGCCCTCCCGGTCACCTTGACCTCGAAGATGCCCACCCCTTTGCGGCCGACCTTCAAGGCCCCCTCTTTTCCCGCCCCTGGTTCCAGGCAGAACGCGTGGGTGCTCTTGCGCGCTTCCTCCTGGATGAGCGCCCGAGAGGTGGGGCTGCCCACCTCTTCATCGGAGTTGAGCAGGAGCCTCACCCGTTGCCGGGGAGACCGGCCCAGGGCCGCTATTGCTTCCAATGCGTGGAGGGTGATGGCGATCCCCGCTTTCATGTCCAGGACGCCGGGGCCTCGGGCCAGTCCGCCCTTCACGCGGAAGGGGTTTTGCTGGATGGTCCCCGTGGGCCAGACTGTGTCCATGTGGCAGAGGATGAGGACCTGCTCCGCTCCTTCTCCCACATCGGCCAGCAGGTGGTCCCCGGCCTCTTCCTGGGGCACCACCTGCACCCAGGCGCCCAAGGCCTCCAGCCGCCCTTTGATGTAGGACCCCAACGCGTCCACCGAGGGCTTGTCCGAGCTGAAGGACTCCATCTCGACTATATGCCGCAGGCTGCTCAGGATATCCGCGGCGTGGGCTTGGGCGTAGTCTAGTAGCTCTTTCATGGCGGTTCCTCTCCGGGGACTCTCTTCAGTCTGGGGCGGCTTTCATGGTAATCCGCGTCCCCACCGTGTTTTGGACAAACGCGTCGGGCCGGGCTTGATACACAGCGCAGGCTGCCCGGTAGCCGGCGCAGTGGGCGGGAGAGATGATGGCGGGGTCAAGGGCTACCAGCGCGTCCACGACGGTGCCAATACGGTCGTGGAAAAAGGTCGGGCCCAGGTGAAAGCCGCCGATGACCGCATGGACCTGCGGAATGCCGGTGATGGCCTGGGCATGATGGACCGTGTTGACGATCCCAGCGTGTCCGCAACCGGAGAGCACCACCAGTCCCTTCCCTCGAAGGCTCACGACCAGGCCCTGGTCATCGCAAATCAACGGATCCGGTTCCAGGACCCCGTTTCTTATGGCTTGGTGAGCGGGCCAACCGGTCTCGAAGTCATTGGTGCGGGCCACTTGGCCGGTGACTAGAGCCATCCCCTCTACGACGAAGGACGGGTTCTTGGTTTCGATTAGCTCGACGCCGGCGTCCCGGAGACCTTGCCGGGACGGTGGGATCAGCTGGTTCTGAACTTCGCCGTTGGGTCGAAGGGTAGCCCGATTCAGGTAGGCGTCTGGATGAAGAGTGAGAGGAAACCTCAAGTGTCCTAGCCGTTGACGCAAGCCGATGAGGCCCAGAGTGTGGTCCCAATGGCCGTGGGAGAACACAATACAGCTCCAGTCCTGGGGTTTCAACTCCAGGCAGTCCATGTTGTGGACCAACCCTTCCGGGGTCCCACCGGCATCGAAAAGGACCGAGCGGGTGATGCCGCCGCGGGTCAATCGGACGAGCATCGAGAGTCCGTGCCCGCCAACAAATTCAGTGTGCATCTCACCGTTGAGGAGGTTCGAGACGACCATGTTGTCTGCTCGAACATCAAGACGTTCGATGGCGCCGCCGCCCGCGGTGGTCCGATCAACGAGGTTCTCAAAAAGCGTGGTGATCTTGACTTGGTCCACCGGGTCCAGCTGAATCGCCTCGCTCATCCCTTGAGATTCCTCCCAGATGCCGGCTCAGTCGCCGCGTTTCGCGACCCTCGTTGCCCGGGCTCGGCGTCAGTTGCGGGACCGGCCCTAGTCCGCCGCCGGTGCGGGCTTCGGCTCCAGGGCGCCGGTCACGCCGATCATGCTCTCCTGGGTGACCAACTCGGCCAGCTCTTCCTCGGTCATATGCTCGGTGTTGGCGGGACGCTTGGGCAAAATCAGGTAGCGCAGGTCCGCCGTGCTGTCCATCACCCGCACCTCGACAGATTTGTCAGGCTCGAAGCCGAACTCCCGCATCACGGACCGGGGGCTGCCCACCACGCGTGAGCGGTAGGCAAAGCCCTTGTACCAATCGGGCGGCCGGCCCAGGATGGACCGGGGATAGCAGGAGCAGAGGGTGCACACCGCCACGTGATGGACCAGGTCGGTGTTCTCCAAGACCGCGAGTCTGGTGACGACCTCGTGCAGCGAGTACCCCAGCTCTTGAATGGCGAACTCGGGGACGCCGATCAGGCGTTTCTTGAACTCCGGGTCCACCCAAGCGCGGGCCACAACCCGGGCGCCGTCCTTTGGCGATCGGGCGTCCAGAGCGTTCCCGGTTGCTTCCAGCTCTTCCGCCGTGAAGATTCCCTTCTCCACACACAGGGCCACGAGGGCCTCGGACCTGAGGGCGTAGTAGGCCGCGTTGGCCCCGTGGTGACTAGCTTGGGCATCATGCTCGTTGGCGCTACTCATGAACAACTCCTAATCGGCGGCAGGTTCCAGCCAGTGTTGATAGATGTCGATCAGTAACTGGTCGATCGCCGAGCCATGGTAACTTTCCCACACCTCGGTCTGGTCAAACTGAACCCGGTAGAGGGGCTGCTTGGGCAACCCCGAGCCTCCGTAGGCCAGGGACTCCGGATTGGGGAACACGCCGCACAGGGTTTCCACCTGTCCGGTCTTGCCTTGAATATACGCGGGGGTCCGGATGTGGTGAGGCGGCAAGCCGACCCGCACCTGGACCCGGTCACCGGGCTGGTATCTGACCGGTTCAGCGTCGCCTCCAGCGGTTCCCATGATTACCCTCTCTCCCGTTCCAGCTCCGACATCTTCCGGTCGATCTCCTCGGTGGTCATGACCCCGCGTTCGACCAGCAGGGCCTCGTAGGCTGCGGTGAATCTTTCGTAGTAGCTGAGGGTTAGATACTGTTCGGGGCCCAGGCTCTCGATGGCCCGGCGCAGCTCATCGGTCTTCTTGAACCCCTTCTCGCCAAGAATGCTGTTCAGCGAGTCCACCCTGCGCTCCCAGGCCTCCATCTCGTGCTCGGTCCGGTCAATCGGCTGGTCCGTGGGCAATCCGCCCAAGTCGTGAACTTTCCGCATCCCGGCCTCCTTCCCAAAGAGTGTTGCTGATGATAATAATTCTTGCCGTCAAGGTTGGCAAGGGAGTCACCGGCCGGCCCACAGCTCAGCCACCTCCTGGCAGCGCATGAACTCCACGTTGGGGAAGCCGCGGATGTAGGTGATAAGCCGCTCCAGCATGAGCAACCGGCCGGGACGCCCGATGTACTGAGGATGCATGGTCAGGTGGAAGGCCCGCCCGTAGCGATACAGGCCATCGAACTCGGCGGACCAGGACCCGTAGACCTCTTCGGGGTTGCGCATGGGGCCGAGGCGGCCGGCCACCGGAGCGTAAACGAAGTTGGGAGCGTCGTCCAGCAACCAGGATACGGGGATCTCCACTATGCTCTCGCCCGGCGAGCCGGTGTCGGCCAGGTAGGGAGCGTCGTCGCCAAACATGCTGCTGTCGTAGAGGAAGCCGCGGGAAGCCAGCAGCCCCAACGAGCGCGTGCTCAGGTCCCAACTCGGCGACCGGTAGCCACAGGGCGTCTGGCCCGTTATGCCCTGGAGGATGACCGAGCATCTCTCGAGCATCTGCTCCTCCTCCTCGGCCGAAAGGCTGAACGCGGGCTCGTGCATATAGCCGTGGAGGCCCACCTCGTGGCCGCGGCGGACGATCTCCTCGACCAGGCCGACGTGGGTCTCGGCCACGTAGCCGGGCACGAAGAAACTGGCCTTGATGGATTGGTCATCCAGCAGGTCCAGTATCCTGGGGACCGCCACGCTGGGGCCGTACTCGGCCATGGACATCAGGCTGGGGTGGTCTTTGAAGCCGGGATTGCGGTTGAGCCACGAGGAGACGCCGTCTACATCGAAGGTCAGCATCGTCACTAATTGGGTGTCGCCTGGCCAGATACCGGACATCGTTGGCCTCCTTGGCTTGCCGGTTCAGGAACGGGTGCGGGGTGACCCCATCCTAATCTCCCCCTTCGTAAGGGGGAGATTAGGATGGGGTTTCAAAATGTCTAGCTTACAGCGGCAACGACGGAAGGCTGTGGAGAGAGGCCGGCGGTCTAGGCGCCCGGCTTTACGGGAATCCGGTCGAAGCCGGTGTAGGGGCGCAGGATATCCGGGATCACCACCGAGCCGTCGGCCTGCTGGTAGTTCTCTAGGATGGCGATGACCACCCGGGGCAGCGCCAGGCCCGAGCCGTTGAGGGTGTGGACCAACTCGGGACGGGCCTTCGGCTCCGGCCGGTAGCGGATGCGGGCGCGGCGGGCCTGGAAGTCGGTGCAGTTGGAGCAGGAGCTGACCTCCAGCCACTCCTGGCAACCGGCGGCCCAGGCCTCGATGTCGTAGGTCATGGCCGAAGGGAATCCCAGGTCTCCTTTGCAGAGTTGCAGGACCCGGTAGGGCAGCTCCAACCGGCGGCAGACATCTTCGGCGTCGGCCACCAGCTTCTCCAACTCGTCCTCCGAGGTCTCGGGGGTCACGAACTTGTACATCTCCACCTTGTTGAACTGGTGGACCCGCTTGATGCCCCGGGTATCCCGTCCGGCGGCGGCCTTCTCCCGGCGGAAGCAGGGCGTGTGGGCCACGTAGTTGCGGGGCAGGGAGCCGGGGGGCAGGACCTCGTCCCGGTAGAGATTGGTGATCGGCACCTCGGCGGTGGGAATCAGCCAGAGGTCGTCTTCGTCGTCGTGGTAGAGGTTTTCGCCGAACTTGGGCAGGTTGCCGGACCCTTCCATGGTCTCCCGTTTGACCAGCAGGGGGAGCATCGCCTCGGTGTAGCCGTGCTCCCGGGTGTGCAGGTCCAGCATCCAGGAGATGAGGGCTCGTTCCAGCTTGGCCCCGGCGCCGAACATGGTGTAGAACCGGCTGCCGGAGAGTTTTACGCCCCGCTGGAAGTCGATGAGGCCCAAATTCTCGCCCAGTTCCCAATGGGGAAGGGGAGTGAAGTCGTGGGTGCCGGGCTCTCCCCACGAGCGCACCACGACGTTGTTCTCTTCGCTGAGGCCGGGGGGCACGTTGGGCAGGGGAAGGTTGGGCATGCCCATCAGAATGGTGTTGAGCCGCTCTTCCAGGCCCCGGACGCTCTGTTCCAGCTGGCTGATGCTCTCGCCCACCCGGCGCATCTCCTGGACGATCTCCGGTCCGGGCTCCTGGCCGGAAGCACGGGCCTGGCCGAGGCTCCGGCTGACGCGGTTGCGTTGTCCCCGTAGCTCGTCGCCCTCGGCGATGCCCCGGCGTCTCTGGGCGTCCAACTCCAGAAGCTCGGCCAGAGGGTCATCTTCTCCCCGCGATTCCAGCGCCCGCCGAACTAGGTCCGGGTCTTTTCGTATCAGGTCGATAGATAGCATAAGTCTGGTGCCAACCTTACCACATGGCAGAGCGTCCCGGTCATGGCCCGCCCGTCACTCCGCAGCTTCGGGAGAAGACTCGGCCCCCTCCGCCTCCGGGCCGGGTTTGCCGGTGCGCATCTGGGGAAACAGCACCACATCCCGGATCGACGTTTGGCCTGCCAGCAGCATCACCAGCCGGTCGATGCCCATTCCAAGCCCGCCGGTGGGCGGCATCCCGTATTCCAGGGCCAGCAAAAAGTCCTCGTCCAGGCGGTCGGCTTCGTCATCTCCCATCACCCGATCCTGTTGCTGGCCTTCCATCCGCTGCCGCTGCACCGCTGGGTCGTTCAACTCGGAGTAGGAGTTGGCGATCTCCATCCCGGCGGCGAAGGCCTCGAAGCGTTCCACGTATCCAGGAGCGCCCGGTTTGGCCTTGGCCAGGGGAGACATCTCCACGGGGTAGTCCAGCAGGAAAGTGGGCTGGATCAGTTGGGGTTCCACGAAGGTGGATATCAGCTGGTCCACCAGCCGCCCCCGGCTCTGCCTCGGAGGAGCGTCCAGCCCTCGCCGGACCGCCTCCGCTGCCAGGGAGGCCTCGTCGGGGAATTCGTCGATGTCTATCCCGCTGCGGTTCTTCAACTCCTCGCGGAGGGAGACCCGCCGCCACGGGGGCGTGAAGTCGATGACGTGCTCCCCATAGGGTATCTGACAGGTGCCCTGGACCTCCTGGGCCACGCCGGAGACCATCGACTCGACCATCTCCATGACGGAGTTGTAGTCGGCGTAGGCCTCGTAGCTCTCTAGCAGAGTGAACTCGGGGTTGTGGTCCTGGTCGATTCCCTCGTTGCGAAAGACCCTCCCCAGCTCGTACACCTTGTCGAAGCCGCCGATAATCAGCTTTTTAAGGTACAACTCCGTGGCGATGCGGAGGTATAGCTGCTGGTCCAGGGCGTTGTGGTGGGTGACGAAGGGCCGGGCGTGGGCGCCGGCGGCCACGGGTACCAGGACGGGGGTGTCCACCTCCAGAAAGCCCCGCTCGTCCAGGAATCTCCGGACGGTTCTGATTATCCAGCTACGCTGCTCGAAGACGGTCATCACGTCCGGATTGGAGATCAGGTCCAAGTACCTCTGCCGGTAGCGTATCTCCACATCCCGGAGGCCGTGCCATTTCTCAGGAAGGGGGCGCATCCCCTTGGCCGTCAGCGTGAGCCGGTGGGCCTCGATGGTCACCTGGCCGGTGCGGGTGCGGATCATGGGGCCGTTGACGCCCAGGTGGTCGCCAAGGTCCAGGTCCTTCAGCAGGTCGAAGGCCTCGCCCAGCACGTTCTGCCGCAGCAGTGCCTGGACGGTCCCGGAAGCGTCCCGCAGGTCCAGGAAGGCCGCCCGGCCCATGACCCGGATGGAGGTGATGCGTCCGGCCAGGGCCACTTCTCGGGTCTCCGGCTTCGGCTCCGCGCCGCTCTCCACGGCCTCGAAGAGCGCGATGGCGGCGGCGGCATAACTGGTGCGCTCGAAGCGAGGAGGGTAGGGGTCGATTCCGAGCCCGCGAATGTGCTCCAGCTTGGTTTGGCGGCTGGCCAGCAGCCCTTCTTCTCGGTCCGGCATGTTATATCTGTCTCCCATACGCCCGGAGCGGGCGATGCCGGACGGAAATCAAGCGGCTCAGGCGGGCTCTTTCCCAGGGTCCTTTGGGGAAACCAGCGCCGGCCTATCGCAAGCGGCCGGCTGTGACACCCTACTCGATGGCAATGACTTCGAGCTTGATCTTGCCGGCCGGCGCGCTAACCTCGGTAATCTCGCCAACCCGCTTCCCCAGCAGGCTCTTGCCGATGGGGGAGATGTTGGAAATCTTCCCTCTGGCGGGGTCGGCTTCGGCGCTGCCGGTGATGGCATACTGGTAGGTCTTTCCGTCCTGGTGATGTACCGTTACCTTGGCGCCCACCTCTACCGTTTCCCGTGCTCCTCGGCTTTCCTCAATGATGACGGCGTTGTTGATCATATTGTCTAGCGTGAGGATGCGTCCCTCGATGAAGGCCATCTCGTTCTTGGCCTCCTCGTACTCGGCGTTGCCGGCGATGCTGCCCCGCTCCCGGGACTGCTGTATTCGCTCCGCCACGTTGTGCCGCCCTACGGTCCGGAGACGCCCAAGCTCCGCCTGCAGGTTTGCCAGCGCTTTCCGGGATAAATAACTGGGCTGCGCCACAGCTCTTTCCTCCCAAGTACCCAGGCCAAGTACCCAGGCCAGACACGCAGGAAAAAACAATGCGGGAAATGGCGGACAGGGCCACCACTTCCCTTTCCCAGATTCTAATCCACCATATCCCTCGTGTAAAGCGGCGCCGGCGGCTGGAACCGGTGTCCGGCTCGGCCGGATCGGTCCCTTCCGCCGCGACAACCCGCTGCCTCGACGGGCCATCAGCTATCGGCGGGCTTCATGCCTGGCCGTCGCCGGAACGGGGGCGTGAATAGTGAGAGGAGGAGAACTGGGCGTGAAAAGGATCTTCTATCACCCGGGTTTACTGGCCGGGGCGGTGGCCGTGGTGCAGCACAATTTCGGGGTGTTGGGGAACCACTTTTCGGAGGTTGCGGAGGATCTGACCCGGACGTTGCGGGCCTTGGGGCCCGCAGCCGGTGGTCGCCCCCACCTGGATGGGGCATTTCGGCGCCGGAGGCCGTGTCCCCGGGGGGGGGCACGCGGGCCGGCGTTTTTTCGCTATACCGAGGAGACGCTGGTCATCTTCTGACCGCTGCCGTGAACGGGCCTGGCGCCCGGCACGGCGGGAGAAGCGATCCGGCCGGCCTGCCTCTAGGCCTCGGCGTCCGGACTCTCCCCATCAGCCGGCGTTTCATCGGCGCCAGCTTCTTCCGCGGAGACCGCTTCTTCTTCGGCCGCCACCCTGGGTTGCTCTATCCGGACCACCACGTCATCGGGGTCGGTCAGCACCGTCACGTTGCCGGGCAATTGGATGTCACCGGCCCTCACCACACCATCCGGATCGGTCAGAAGGTTCAGGTCTACCTCCGCGTGGCTGGGCATCTCCAGAGGCAGTGCTTCCACATCCAACTCGTGAAGCTGATGCATTATCGTACCGCCGGACATCTTGGCGCCCGGCGACTCGCCGGTGAGGGTGATGGGCACCTGCGCCCGTACCGGCTTGCTGACTTCCGCCACTAGCAAATCCACGTGGAGGAGATCGTCCCGCCTGGGGTCCCACTGGATCTCCCGGGCGAAGGCCAGTTGGTCGCCCTTCTCGCCCCGCACGCTGACCGTGATGGGCGTGCTGCCGCCGGCCTGGACCAACGCCTGGACTAGCTTCGGGGCCTGGCACTGCAGGGCGCGGGACTCCACCCCCGGTCCATACAGGTGGACCGGGATGATTCCCAAGCGCCGCAACTGTTTTACTTTCTTGCCCAGCGTGTCCCTGGGCTCTAGCTCTAATTTGATCGCCTGGCTGGTCATAGGAACCGATTCTCCTCACTGGGTTGGGTCACCCGGCAACGGCCCGCGTGGGGCCCATAGTTTCGCCGTTCAATGATAGCACCAGCCTCGGAGAAAGGAAACCTCAGCCCTGCCGCCCGGCCGGACAACCTTGACAACCGGGTTATCATGGGTTTGCAACTAGCCTGGGAGGTTAAGAAATGGCGTCTTCCACCGAGGGTGGGGTAGGCCTGTCACTCTATGATGCAGCCCGCCAGATGGGCGTGCCGTTCGCCGCTGAGAGCAAGCCAACCGATAAGAACATTCAAATCAATGGAATGAACTTCCATTACTTGGAGTGGGGCGACGCCGCCAACCCGACGATCCTCATGCTCCACGGTAATTCCCAGCAGGCCCACAGCTGGGACTTCGTGAGTCTGGCCCTTTCCGACAAGTATCACGTCCTGGCGATGGATCAACGGGGCCATGGGGATAGCGACTGGGCGCCCGAGGCTGACTATTTGATCGACTCCTTTCAGAGAGACATCGACGGGTTCGTCGAGGCCATGGGGCTGGACAAGTTCGTCCTGTTCGGCCACTCCATGGGAGGCCGCAACAGCTACGTTTGGGCCTCGCGCCATCCGGGGGCACTGAAGGCACTGGTAATCGTGGACACCGGGCCCAAGAATGCGCGCCGCGGCCAGGAACGGATGGCCCGGTTCCGCGAGCTTCCCGACGAGCTGGACTCCTTCGAGGAGTTCGCCCAACGGGTTATCGAATACACCGGGCGCAGCCGGGAACAGGTGTTGGGCGCGTTGCAGTACAGTATCCGCGAGCGCTCCGACGGCAAGTGGATCTGGAAAGCCGATAAAATCTGGCGCACCCCGGGCCGCCGGGAAACCGGCTATACCTCGGATCAACTGTGGGACTGCGTGCGCAAGCTTGAATGCCCCACCCTGGTGGTCCGAGGCAGCGACAGCGATGTTTTCCCGGTAGAGACGATGCAGCAGATGGAGGAGATCATCCCCGGCTGTGAGACTGTAACCATATCCGGGGCCGGGCACCTGGTCCAAGGAGACAACCCGGCGGACTTCGTGACGGCGGTCAATAAGATACTGGCCCGGGTGCGTTAGTATCCCGTATTTCCCAACCTAGTCTCTCTGCTCCGGCAGCCCATCTACAGCCGTCTGGCCGGCCACGATGACACCAATCCGCCTCCGGCGTACAGAACGTCTTGCCCAAGACCCAGCCATGAGAGACGTGGTGGATTCGCAAGACTCAGACAGCAACACCGCCAGCACCAGCGAGACGGGGCGGTTTGAGACGGAGACCTTGACCCAGAAGGAGATCCGCATTGGGCCGCGCGCTCAATCGGCTCGCCGCGGTTGACGGGGCGAGGGGCCGTTGCTAGACTCACTCCGTCGGCGGTACAAGCTCTAGCCCCGTGACGCCGGCGAATCTAGGAACTATCCAAGAATTCGTGACGGAGCCGCCGGGAGAACCCGGGGCTCGCGAATTTGAATTACAGGAGAATCCAATGGCAGGTAAGGACATGATCTCCACGGCGCGCGACGCCGGGCGACGGCTTCTAACCGAGGTAGAGTCCAAGGAACTCCTCCTAGAGGCGGGCATTCCCACGACCTCCGCGCTGCTGGCCACCAGCAGGGAGGAGGCGACTCGATTGAGTCGCCAGATCGGCTTCCCGGCGGTCCTGAAGATTGCTTCCACAACCATTGTCCACAAGTCCGATGCGGGCGGGGTAAGGCTTGGCCTGTCCAGTGAGGACGAGGTTGGGCTGGCCTACGATGAGATGATGGCCGCTATCAAGAAAGGGAATCCCGACGCCGATATTCAGGGCGTATCCGTGCAGCCGATGGCCCGGCCGGGGATCGAGCTAGTCATGGGCATGTCCAAAGACCAGCAATTCGGCCCCGTGCTCATGTTCGGTCTGGGAGGAGTGCTGGTGGAAGTGCTGGGAGACGTGGCTTTTCGCATCGTGCCGCTAACGCCTCGGGACGCGGCGCAAATGATCCGGGAGGTCAAAGGCTTCCCCATCCTGGAAGGCTATCGTGGTCAGGAGCCCGTCGACATCGCCGCACTCGAGGAGAGCTTGCTGAAGCTTTCCCGCTTTGTCGACGAACGACCCATGATCAAGGAAATGGACCTGAACCCGGTGTTCGCATACAGCGACGGTCTGACCGTGGTTGACGCGAGGATCGTGCTAGAAGACGCGTAAAGATCGCGAGAGGGAGAACAGCGTGAAGATCGCCAGAGAAAGGATTGACCAAGCCCTGAATCCCCGCGTTGTGGCTGTTGTAGGAGACAAGGCGGCCTCGGGCTACCAGTGGCTGAAGAGCATGAGCACCTTTAAGGGGGACGTGTACTCTGTACAGATAGACCCAAATGACATTCCGGGCATCGAGGCAATGGGGGTTCCCAACTACCCCAGCCTCATGGATATACCGAAAGACGTGGATTACGTTGTCGTGGCCGTGCCCCGTCGCGTAGCACCTTTCGTCTTCAAGGACTGCATCCAGAAGAACGTGGCGGGGGTAGGCATGTTCAGCTCCGGGTTTGCCGAGACCGGCAACCCCGAGGCGGTGGAACTCCAGGAGAAAATAACCCAGATGGCTCGGGATTCCGGCATAGTGCTACTGGGTCCCAACTGCATGGGGCTGTACAATCCCGCCCTGGGGGTACGCTTTTCGAGAGAGCAGTTCGCGGGCGAGGGCGGACCGGTAACATTCGTGTCGCAGAGCGGCGGGCACGCCGGGGCCTTCAGCCTCGCCGCTCATGCCAACGGTATCGGGATCAACAAGGTCGTCAGTTTCGGCAACGGTGTGGTGCTGGAGAGCCCCGACTACCTGGAGTATTTCGCCCAAGACGCCGAGACTAAATTTATTGCCATGTACATCGAAGGAGTAAAAGACGGCCGCCGCTTTTTTGAATTGCTGCGGGAGACTACCCCGAAGAAACCGGTGATCATCTGGAAGGGAGGTCAGACCGCTGAAGGGAAGCGAGCCACCTCATCCCACACGGGCTCCTTGGCGGAGTCGATGGATACTTGGGAGGTGCTCATCCGGCAGTGTGGGGCAATCCGGGTTGATTCCATGATCGAGTTGTCAGACGTGCTAAAGGCGCTGGTATCGCTGCCGAAGTTTACCGGGGATGGCGTGGGTCTCACCGGGGGATCAGGAGGGCAGTCGGTCTCCATGACCGACGCCTTCGTCAAGTCGGGGCTCCGCGTGCCGATGTTCAGTCAGGAGTCGCTCGACAAACTGGGGGAGTTCTTCCAGTTGATCGGGGCCAGCTACCTCAACCCGGTGGACATCGGAGGCATGAACCGCGACATGACCGGGGCCATAGTGGACATCCTGAACTCAGACCCCAACATTCACGTCGTCGCCATGCAATTGAGTACCCAGGCGTACGCGCGGAACCCCAAGCAGATCGATGATCTGATAGCGGCGCAGATGTCGGCCAGAGACAAGACCCAAAAACCCGTGGTCACAATACTTTTCTCGCCCGATCCCTACGGAGACGGCCACACTCTCAAGGACTTGGACCTCAAGCTACAAGAAGCGGGGATGCCCAGCTATCCGACCTACGAGCGGGCCGCCCTGGCCCTCAAGAAACTGGTGGACTACTATCGCTTCCATGAAGGTGCGTAGCTAGGACTCAGTCAACTTGGTTTTGGCAGGATGTCATTCTTAGGAGTCCTTCCGCGGAAGGACGACGAAGAATCTCAGCGTAACAATGAGATTCTTCGCTTCGCTCAGAATGACAATTCGCAGATTGAAGTCGACTGAGTACTAGGTCACCAGCCTTGGTATTACGTCACCCAGGCCATATCCGATGGCGGCGGAGACGACGCCGATGCCGAGAATCTCCAGGCCCTGTAGCACGGGCGATTTCCGGACCAGGCGTCCTTTACCCATCCCCAACGCGAACAGGCCCACGAGGGCCGCCACCACGGAGACCGCAATGGCCGTCCCCCCATCCAGCAACATGTGGGGAACGATGGGCACCATAGCGGCCAGGATGAAGGAAAGCCCCATGGCGGCGGCGTCCTTGATGGGGCTGGCGGTCGTGTCGGGGCTGATGCCCAGTTCCTTCTCCACCAGGGTCCGCAGCCACAGGTCTTTATCTTCGGCGATCTGGTCGGCCAGGCGTCGGGCCTCAGCGTAGCTCTTCCCTTCGCGCTGGAAGATCACCGTCAGCTCCGCCAGCTCCTCCGCGGGGTTGGCTTCCAGTTCCGCGGCTTCTCGGGCAATCTCGGCGCGCCAAACGTCCTGCTCGGCCCGGGAGCCAAGGTAGGCCCCCGTCGCCATCGAGATCATCCCGGCCAGGGCACCGGCCATCCCGGCTACCAGCACGGTAGAGGTTTGGTCTACCGCCACGGCCACCGAGGTAACCAATGCCAGCGTGCTCAAGACGCCGTCCTGGGCCCCGAAGACCACCTCTCTGAGCCTACCCAACGAAGCGACCCGCCAGCGCTCCCGGTCTACCTCCATGGCCGCGTTGACGTAGATATCCAGCTCCGAAGCGGGGAAGCTTGCCCCTTCCTCTCCCGCCGCCGGGGCGCTCCCCACGGGCTGGCCGGGTTCCGCCGGTGCGGTGGCTGTGGCCGCCGTTGCCACGGGTCCGGACCGGCGCGCTTCCAGTCGTTCCAACGCCTCGGTGAACATCTCCAGGTGGTGGCGCTCCCGTTCCAGGGCCATGCCAAACGAATCGGCGGCGTCGGTGCGGCCCTCCGCCAGGGCGTCCCGGATCATCCGGGGGTACAGGATGCTGGCTTCTTTGGATTCCCCGATTGCGACGGCGCGCAGGTTCTCCGCCGTGGTCCCGATGTCGCCGGAAACCCGCAGGTGGTTTATGCCGTGAATCGTCTCGGCCCCCGACACCTCCTGAAAGATCTGGGCCACCTCGGGCAGGCCTTCTTCCAGTGCCTTATGGGCGTAGGCGTTGTATTTCAGGTGCGCCAACGCCTCGGCCACGATGGCGTTCCACAGGTTTCTCTCGGTCTTGGTCAGGGCGGGGGAATCAGTGCTCATGATTGGTGACCTCTCGCGGGTGTTGGCCTAAACAGAGTGGCGGGTGAAGGGGTGCCCTCAGGCTTGGCGGGAAAGGCCGCCGGGAAGGAGGAGATGACCCGCCTCGGCCCCGGCGTGCGGGACTAGCCCAGCATCCCGGGCCCCTGCCCCCAGGCCAGACGTGGCTGGAAGCGGGGACCGCGGACCTGGGAGTACCGGCGCAACGGTTCTGACCAGGGCCGCCGCCAAGAAGACGGCTCCCGGCAGATGCCATGCCGGTCCCGGATACGGTTGAAATCGAGTCGTGTTCTCCTTCCGGATGAGAGGGAACACGACTCGTCGTATTTCGTTCCCGCGTTGACTCTCCATGCGGGCCCGAAGGTCAAGCGAACTTGCCGGATTGCTCAGTGCATCGGCGAGAAGGAGGCGGGCACCAATATCTTGTTCTCCTGCTTGACCAGGAATTCCCGGGTGGCCGGCGGCCAATGGGGACTCGCGGAGGCCTCGGCCCGGACCCGATTGCGCTCGGCCAGGTCCTTGTAGGGCCAGATGTGGACCCACTTGTTCAGCCCGCCGATTTCGCTGTACATGCCGGCCGCCAGAGGTGAAAACTTCTCCCGGTGGGGAACCGCCTCCTCCCACAACTGGACTACCTTGGACATGGTTCCGGTCCGGTAAGTGTAGGTGCGCATCTCGTAGATGTCGCCCAAGGCCTGGTCGCCACCCAGGGGCCGCATAAATGAGGCGGGGAGGAAGATCTCCGACTCCTGGGCGATGTACATCGCGGGATCATTGTGTGGGGGCCAGTTGGGGTCCTTCGACGCCTCAGCGCGAATACGATTGCGCTCCTCCACACTCTCGTAGGGCCAGACGTGGATCACCTGGTTCAGGGGTCCGATTTCCGTGTGCCAGAAAGCGCCCAGCTTGGAGAACTTCTCCCGGAAGGGTAATGCTTTGGCGAAATTCTCCTCGAACTGGGGCACCGACCCGGGCTTGAGAGTATAGGTGCGGACTTCGTAGATCATGGCCACTCCTTGCTCCGATTTGTATCAATGCCTGCCCACATCGGTGGGTGGCTGTGGCGAAGGCGCTCGATTCACCGGCCTAGTGTAGCAAAAACCGTGTGCGCGGGCAAACACTCGCGGCCGCGGTGTGCCCGGCCTTGAGGATACTTGCCCTGACGTCCCGAGAGAACCCCGCGCATTTGCGATCCAGTCCCGCTTCAGTGGACTGGATCGGGGGGCCGGCTCGGGCGCGGTGTCGCCGTCGGCCCAGGCAGGTGATAGAATCTCACCAGGCGTACAGATCATGACTCAAAGAGCGGGCCCAGCCACAACTCAACCAGGTGAACTCTTGAGCAAGGCGAGGCTCGAGGGGCTGCTGGCCGGCCGGAAGCCGTCGACGGATGGTCCGGCGTCCTCGGTGTACCTTCGCTCCGGGGAAGCGGAGGCTTTCTTGAAGGCGTCCGGCCCCGAAGGCCGGGAGTGGCGCGAGCTTCTGCAGCGGATAGGCCCCCCGGTGTTGAACTCGGACACCGGCATCGCCGGTCTGAGGGCTGGCCCTGAGGCGGTGGTGATCCTGCCGCCCTTTCCGCTGGCCGCAAGCGAGCTGATCCCCGCCTGGGATGTCTCTCCCCTGTTGGGAGTGTTGGAGACGAAATACACTGTTGGGGTGGTTTTGCTCCGGCTGGGCCGCTTTCTGATCGCGGTCTACCGGGGCGGGCAGGTCCTGTCCTCAAAGACCGATACCCGGTATGTGAAGGGGCGCCACCATGCCGGCGGTACCTCGCAGAAGCGTTTTCAGCGCATCCGGGAGGGCCAGGTGCACCGGCTCTACGTCAAGGCCTGCGGGTTCGTCCGGAGTCAGTTCGACCCCTTCAGCGAGCAGCTTGACTACATCTTGTTGGGCGGCGAGAGATTTACCCTGGATGGGTTCATGAAGTCGTGCGATTATCTGGAGCGCTGGCGGGGTAAGATCCTGGGCCGCCGGTTGAACGTGCGCGAGCCGAAGCACGATACCCTGGAAAGGGTGGGTGGCATGCTGCTGGAAAGCCGGGTCTGGGTCATCGAGTGGTGACGCGGACCCGATGTGTGGGAATGGTTTGTTCGACGACGCTGCTGAAATAACCCGCGGTGAGCCCCAGGTTGACGCCGTGGGGCCAGCCAGCATTGTGGGAGGGTTTTCCGAGTCGGTGCGCCTGCTGGAGTTCGACCAGATCCGGCGAAAACTGGCTTACTACGCCCGCACCGTTATGGGCCGCGAGGCGGCCCTCTCCCTGACTCCGTCCGCCGACCTGCTGGAGATCGTCGCCCGGCAGCAGGAGACTTCGGAGGCCCGGCGGTTCCTGGACGATGGCGGGGCTTTGGAGTTCGGCCCGGATATCGATTTCCGGGAATACGTCCATCGGGCTTTACTGGGCGGCCTCTTGCGTGGCGAGGAGTTGTGCGCCATCCAGGGGCTGCTGGCGTGCGCCCGTTACGACCGGACCAACCTCTCCCGCCACGAGAGAACGCCCCTGCTCTCCGGAGTGGGGGATAACCTACCGGACTTGGGGGCCCTCGAGAGAGCCATCGGTTCCGCGATCAGCCCTGCGGGAGAAGTCCTGGATGGCGCCAGCCCGGCCTTGGGCCAGCTTCGCCAAGAGGCCCGGTCGGCCCACGGACGATTGAACGAGGTCATGGAGCGCAACCTCCGCCGACTGCAACGCCAGGATGTGATCCAGGAGCCGATCGTTACCCAGCGCAACGGCCGGCTGGTGCTGTTGATCCGGGCCGAGTTGAGGTCTCGGGTTCCCGGCATCGTCCACGACGTTTCCGACAGCGGGGCCACCGTGTTCGTCGAACCGTTGCCGGCCATCGACCTGGGCAACCGGTGGCGGGAAAACCGGCTGGCCGCGGAGCGGGAGGAAGAAAGAGTCCTGCGGAGCCTCTCCGACGCGGTGGGCCGGGCCGGCGAGGACCTTCTACTGACACTGGACCTGCTGGCCCGCCTGGACCTGGACATGGCCAAAGGACGCTACTCAGCGGCCGTGAAGGGCGTTGCGCCGGAGGTTTCCGACCAGTCCGGCCAAATGCGCCACCTGCGGTTATCCGGAGCGCGCCATCCCCTGCTCTCCGCGGCCGTGGTCCCCGTTAGCCTGGAGTTGGGAGGTGAGGAAGGGGTGATGCTGATCACCGGGCCCAACGCCGGAGGGAAGACCGTCACCCTGAAGACGGTGGGGCTGCTGGCCCTGATGGCTCAGGCCGGGCTTCACGTTCCAGCCGATGAGGCCCTCTTTCCCCGGCGGGATGGAATTTTCGCCGACATCGGCGACCAGCAAAGCATCGAGCAGTCCCTGTCCACCTTCAGCTCTCACATCCACAATATCCTCTCCATTATGGAGCGGGCGACGGTCGACTCCCTCGTGCTGCTTGACGAGCTGGGTACCAGTACCGACCCGGAGGAGGGCTCGGCCCTGGCCGGAGCCATCCTGGGCCACTTTCGAGACCAAGGCGTATTGTTGGTGGCGACCACCCACCACCGGGGCGTGGCCCGGTACGTCCAGGAGCAGCCGGGGATGGTCAATGCCAGCGTGGACCTGCATCCCCAGACCCTGGAGCCAACGTGTAAGGTCACCCTGGGCCTGCCGGGGCGCAGCTACGCTCTGACCATCGCAGCCCGCCTTGGCCTGCCCCCGGACATCATCGAGCAGGCCAGAGCCTCCCTATCGCCGGAGGCGCGGACCACCGAGGACCTGCTGGGCGAGATTCAAGAGGAGCGACGGGTCATCGATGTTTTGCGCCGGGAAGCCGAAACCGCCCATCTCCAGGCCAAGCAGCAGCAGGCGGAGGTTGAAGCCCAGCTAGCCTCGGTGGAAACCTCGAAGGTGGAGTTGGTCGAGGAGGCCCGGCAGGAGTTGCAGGACCGGATCAGTGACCTGCTGGCCCGGCTTCAAGAGGCGGAGCGGGCGCTGGACCGGCCCGCCCCCCGCAAGGTGCTCCAGGAGGAGCGAGACCGGCTCACCGAAACCCGCCGGCAGCTCAGCTCGCCTCGTTGGGAGCCGATTGAGGTGCGGCGGATTCCGTGGCAGGAACGGATCAAGAGCGGCGACCGGATTCACGTTCGGGGCATCGCTCGCTCGGTGGAGGTGATCACCCCGCCCGACGACCAGGGCTTGGTGGAGGTGCTGGTGGGAACCATGCGGGCCAAGATACCGGTGTACCAGGTGGAGCACAAGGTGGAGGGTCATCAAGCCGCGGCCGAGCATCAGGTGTTCTTCAGCCGCCCCACCGGGCGCCGGACCGCCACCGAAATCGACGTCAGAGGCCTTCGAGCCGACGAGGCGTTGGCCCAGGTTGAAGGATTGCTGAACGACGTTGCCCTAGATGGCTTGCGCTCAGCTCGCATCATCCACGGCAAAGGCACCGGCGCGTTGCGCCTGGCCGTGCGGAACTACCTGCATGGACACCCCCTGGTGGCGGCGGCGGCCTCCGCCGAAGGCCCCGGTGGAGAAGGGGTAACCGTGGTGGAGTTGAAGTAAGCCAGGCAGGTCCGGCCGGCGTCAGCTACCGCCGAACTCCGCCCGGAATTCTCCGTCCAAGCTGAACTCCTGCACCCGGTGGTTCCCCGTATCGGCAACGAAGATGAATTCTGCTTGGTCAACCGCTATCCCGGCCGGATCCCTGAACTGGCCCTCGCCGCTGCCCTCGGTGCCCCATTCCCTGAGAAAGGTTCCGCCCGTCAGGAATTTCTGCACCCTGTGATTGCCGGTATCGACGACGTATATCCGATCTTCCGACTGCTCGTAAACGATACCGCCGGGGCTCTGGAATTGGCCCTCACCGTCGCCCTGGATTCCCCATTGCCTTTGGTACAAACCGGAAGAGGTGAACTTTTGCACCCGGTGGTTCCCCGTGTCGCTGATGTAGACAAAGCCGTCGTCGTCCCTGGCTATGCCACCGGGATCCTGGAACTGGCCGTTGCCGCTGCCCTCGGAGCCCCACTGGTCGAGGAATATGCCGAGGGAGGTGAATTTCTGCACCCGGTGATTCCCGGTATCGACCACGTAAACGAACTTCCTATCCTCATCGACGAAGACGGCAGATGGCGAGATGAACTGGCCCTCGCCGCTTCCCTCACTGCCCCACTCGATGACCAAGGCGCCGGTGGTGGTAAATTGTTGTATCCGGTGGTTACCGGCATCGGCCACGTAAAAAGACCTGTGTTCTGAGTCGAACGCCGCGCCCGCTGGCTCCAGAAACTGGGCTGCGCCGGGTCCCTCGCCGCCCCACTCAATGACAAAGTTGCCGGTCCCAGTCAACCGTTGCATCCGGTGATTCCCAGTATCGCTTACATATAGAAACGCATTTGTTTGATCGAAGGCTATTCCCTCGGGCCGCTTGAACTTGCCCTCCGCACTGCTTCCGGCTGGAGTGGGAGTCGGCGTGGGGGTAGCCGTGGGGGCCGCCGTGGGTGTTGGCTCCGGGGTAGAGGTCGGCGCCGGTGTTGACGTTGGCATAGGGGTCGCCGTCGGGACCTTCGTGGGTGTGGCAGTGGGATTGGGAGTCGGCGCGGCAGTGGGGACCGGCGTGGGAGTAGCTACCGGGGCTGGCGTGGTAGTGGGGACGGCCACGGGTGTTGGTGTAGGCGTTGGGGCCGGGCTGGGTGTCGCGGTACTGGTAGGCTGTGGGGTCGCGGCCGGGACCAAAGTGGCCGTGGGTTGAAGAGAAATCGTTGGAACCGGCAGCGCGGTAGTGGGGACCGGGGTGGCCGTGGGGACTGCGGTGGGAGTGGAGGTGCGCGGTGAGACGCCGCAGGCCACCGCCAAAGCTAGTAATGCTGAAACCGCGAATGCCTGAGCTAGTTTCCTCATGCAGAAGCCTTACGCTCCATGAAATTTGGGCTGACGTTTTTCGGCGAACGCCCGAATGCCTTCCTGGAAGTCTTGGGTCAGGCAGGAGTTGCTAATCCACTCGGTCTCGGCGTCGAGCTGGCTTTCCAAGGAGGCTTCCCAGGAGCTATTGAACAGGGCCTTCACCCGGCCGTAGGCCACCGTGGGGCCCTGGGCCAGCCTCATGGCGGCCTCGCGGGAGTGCTGTTCCAGCTCCTCCGCGGGGCACACCCGGGTGACCAGGCCCATTTCCAGGGCACTCTCGGCGCTGATGGGCTGACCGGCTAGATAGATCGCCATCGCCTTGGCGCTGCCCACCAACCGGGGAAGCAGATAGGTGGAGCCGCCGTCGGCGGTGGCCCCAATGTTGGCATAGGCCATGAGGAACCTGGCGTCGCTGGAGGCGATGCGAATGTCGCAAGCGAGCATCAGGCTGAAGCCGCCCCCCGCGGCCACACCGTTTATGGCGGCTACCACCGGCTTATCGAGGCGGCGCAGGCCCAGCACCACGTCTTTGTGCAAAGCTCCGGCCAAGCGCCTCACGTGCTCGGCGAGGGCTTCGGGGCCTCCATCATCCAGTTGCTGCACGAAATCTTTGACGTCGGCGCCGGCGCAGAAAGCTTTTCCGCTACCGGTGAACAAGACGGCGCGCACGTCTGATTCGCGGCACGCCTGGATCGCCCGTCCCAACTCCCCCACCATTTCCGGGTTCAGGGCGTTGCGGGCCTCGGGGCGGTTAAGGGTAATCACGGCGAGGCCGTGTTTCTTGCTGAATTCCACGGTTTGGGCAGCCATCTTCCGCTTCCTCAATTGAGTGGGACCGGCTAACTATCTCACAACCGCACAACTTGGAAAAGCCGGGCCTTCGACAATTTCAGGACAGGAATGCCGTTCCGAGTGTTGAGATAGGTCACTGAGCCGGACTAGTAGACACCCTCCATGTATCCGCTGATCTCTTCCAACTGAAAGCCGGACACCGCCACCTCCGGCGCCCAAGTCACCTGGTCGGAGGACCAGCGCACGGTGCCCCGGCGCTCCGAGCCGACGCCCAGAATGTTGTTGATCATTCGTAAAACGTTGTCGTTCATACGCAAGGTGTTGGGTTTCAGCGGCGCGGCCCGCCTGCCGTTTTTGATGATGTAGGAGTCGCCGACAATCGTGCCGCTAAAGTCTCCCGCCGTGATCCCGTTGACCGGATAAGTGTACCAGATTCGCCCGATGTAGATACCGTCGCCCACCAGCTGCATCAGGTCTTCGTGGCGTGACTGGTCCTGGCCTTCGATAATCAAATTGGTTGGGGTGGTGGAGGGTGAAGAGCCGAAGTCGCGGCCGCCGCCGTTGCCGGGGCGAAAGCCGTTGCGGGGCGCGATTCCCTGGGCCGCCTCCGCAGGTTCAACCCCAAGCTTTTCCCGGCCCTTCGGATCGTGCAGCATGCGTTGGTAGCCGTAATAGTCGGACAGGGCCCCGGAGAAAACCCCCTGGGTGATCAGTTCGGTGCGGCCGGTGGGCAGGCCCTCGTCAGTGATCGACTTGGAGCCGGCGAGCCCCGTCGCGGCGCCGTCGTCGTAGAGGGTCAGGATCTCCGAGGCCACCTGCCGCCCGAACCGGCCCATGAACGGGGAAGCCCCCGCATGGAACATGTCTAGGTGCAGCCCCGGCAGCAGCACCCACTCCAGAATCTCGGCCAGGGGTTGAGGGCCCAGGATCACCCGGTAGCTGCCGCCGGGCACCCGCCGCCCGTTCAACGAGCCGATGGCGTTGCGGGCCGCCTCCGCGGCGGAACCTCCGTCGAAGTCAACGAGATGGCGGCCCACCGACCAGCCGCTGCCCTTGGCGGCGTGTTCTTCTACCATGGCGGTGGCGAAGGACAGCGCCATGGTAGACTCGTCCGTCTGCACCCTCGGCATATGGGTGGAGGCGATCGCCATCCGCTCCTGAAGCAGGATAACGTCGCCGCCCAGGATCAGCCCCAGGTCGCCGAGCCGGTCCGGCGAGCCGGCCAGGGAAATCAGTTCCTCCGACGATTGGAACGCCTCCAGGGCCCGGTCGACCATCCGCCAGCCGGTCTCCAGCAGCCGGGTGTTGTTCAGCCGCATGATGGCCGGGCCGGGGTGAGGAGCGGGGTGCGGACCCCCCCTGGCCCCCCCTTCGTAAGGGGGGGTAGTAGGTCTTTGCTGCCCCTGGGTAGGCGGGATGCTACTTTGTTGCCCCCCCTTACGAAGGGGGGGTTGGGGGGGGCTCGGCAACGAGACGAACTCGTTGTCCAGGACCGCTCCCGTCCGGGCTTTTCCCAAGGCGCTTTTGACCCCTTCCAGCGAGAGGTCGGCGGGCTCACTGCCGAAGCCGGTTTTCAGGCCTTCAGGGGTGCGAAAGGCGACCCGGAGGCCCAGGCCATGGGACTCCACCGACTTGGGCTCTTCAACCCCATTGCTGGGGATATGGGAGGTGTAGTTGAGCCGGACGGTCAGGTTGACGTTGGCCGAAGCGAACACTTCGGCCTCCGCCACGCCGGGCTGGGCTGCGACGTAGGCTAGGGCTTCCTTGGTGGCGGTGCGTAGCTTGGCAAGTGGCAGCATATCAGCGATTCTTCCGTACTAGATTCGGGCTAGATTTCGTTGCGGGGAGTTATCCGGGCCCGGTCAGGCGGGCGATACCCCGCATGGTGGGACCGCCGTTGCTCATCCGCTTGGCTTGCATCGGCTGGCCCTTACCGCAGTTGGGGATGGGGTTGACCCGCAGGTCGTCGCCCACGGCGTCGATGGAGGTGAAGTAGTTGCGGGAGTCGGCGGTGATTCCGCCGTCGCGGTAGAGCCGGCCCAGCTGGCCGTTCTTGATCTCGTACACCTTCACGGCGGTGATGCGAAAATTCTCCCGGGACTCGGCGATGGACGGGGTGCGGTGCCCGGCGATGTAGTAGCCCGAATCCACCTCGGCGATGATGTCCTGGGGGCTCTGTTTGCCGGGAGCGAAGATGGTGTTGGTCATGCGGATCAGGGGCACCAGGTGGGCGTCGGTGGCGCGGGCCGAGCCGTTGGGCTCCACACCCAGGATGGCGGCGGTCTGCCGGTTGTTCAGGAACCGCTCCAGCACCCCGTCACGAAGGATATAAGCCCGGCGGGCCGGTGTGCCCTCGTGGTCGTACTTGAAGGAGCCGTAGCCTTCCAACAAGGGGTCGGAGAAGGCGGTGACCAGAGGAGACGCGATCTGCTTGCCGATCTGGTTCTCCCGCAGGTTCTTCAGGAACCAGGAGCGTCCGGCGTAGGCCGTCTCGTACTTCAGGGCCCGGTCCAGCTCGGCGGGGTGGCCTACCACCTCGTGCACCAAGAGGGTGTTGAAGTGAGGGTCGGTGACCACCACCACCTCCTCCTTGGGGGGACTCAGTGGTGGAGCGGCGGCAACCTCGGCGGCGTCGGCGCCCAACTTCTTGCAGAAGTCGATGAAATTGGGAAGGATGATCGGCCCGTTGTCGTACCCCTGGGTCAAGACCTCCCAACCCCGCTGGTGGCCGGTGAAGTCGTACAGCTCGAAATTGCCGTGCTCCCCGGCGCAGATGGCGATGGCGAAGCCCTCGGTCTGGGCGAAGCTCTGGTCGATGTCCGCGCCGTCGGAGCTGAGGAACAGTTCCCGGAGCAGGAAGGTGCTGGTGGACGTGGCGGCGTAGACTATCTCGTCGCTCTGGCCCCGGAGCGCCTTGCACCCGTCGACCGCCATTTGCACCGTCTCGGAGAGGGGTACGGATCTGGGGTCCGTGAGGTAGGTGGCCGGGACCGTGTCGCGGGCGATGGCCACCGGGGCCAGGGAAGTCCCGGTGATGCTCTGGCCCAGGGCCCCGAACCGGCCCCGAGTCTGGGCCTTGAGGCGGGCGCTGGCCCGGGCTCGCTGATGGGCCTGGCGGATCCCCTCCCAGACCACGGCCTCGATGTTGCCGGCATCAGTGGCGCCGAGGACGCGGCCGTAGTAGCCGGCGGCGGGCGTACCGGCTCCGGCGATGACGCGGACCCCGAAGTCGAAGGCGTAGTCCTCGGCGCTGGCCTTCTCGCTGCCGTTCTCGGCCAGCGCGCCCTTCTCCTCCCGGACCTCGATGCGCAGGTCGCAGTAACCCATGGCGGGCAGCTTCCTGGCGCGCTCCATGACGAGCGACGCCAGGTCGGGGCGCATCCGGTCCAAGATGTCGACGGTTAGTTGTGGAGGCATGAGAGACCCTCTAGCAGTCAGCGTTCAGCGGTCAGCCGTCAGCTATCAGCTTTGTTCAGGCGATCACGCAAGGTGTTCCAATTATTCTTGTGTCCTTCAATCTCTTCGATTCTAGGATGCCAGCGCCAGCGGCTAAGAGTTTCAAACCTCTTGAAATACTCCCGAATCTGTTTTGACGGGACGAAAAACACATCGGGAACTTCATCTCCGCCCACCTTGAGGTCTACGAATGCGAAGAACAATCCCGGATGATTCAGCTTCGCCGATTTTTCACCTACGTCCCACTCGTAATGATGAGGCTGCTTGTTGCGGCCTCGCCCTCGGGTTCGTAAGGCCCACTGAGATGTCTTGACTTGCAGGGAAATCGTCGATGCGCCGTCTCTGGACGCTACCAGTATGTCTACTGAGGGTGCATTGCCAAAGGTTACTGCCGCATGGAACCCCTGTTGAGCCAATTGGGATGCTACGTGATAGACCCCGGCGGTGCCGGTAAGGACACCTGACCGTTTCGGCATCGGTAGACCCCTTTGGCCGTCAGCAATAGCTGCTGACAGCTGAACGCTCCCCCAACCCCGTCACCGCAACTTCAGAGGCCGACCCGACCAGCTTGGCATACTTGCCCAGCCCGCCGGTGGCGCAACTCCGGCTAGCTCTCCAACCCCAGGGCGAAGTGGATGGCGGAATCTACCGCTTGAAGCTTGATGAGGTGCAGGCTGGCAATGTAACGTTGGAGCGCAGCTTTGGGAACGGTGGTCATGCTGTCGAGATTCGCCGCACAACTCGTGGGCAAACCGTCTTCCGGCCCCAGCGGCACCTCCGTTGGTATCCCCCTGACTCGCCTCGTGACAGGAGCCACGGTAACCAATTCCCGGTAAATATAAGCTTCGTCACGAGAAATCAAGACCACTGGCCGGTGCCCGGCCGGAGGGGGTAGCTCGGCCCACCAGATTTCGCCGCGCCTCATCTGCTAAACTCTTCTTCCCATGACTCCGCGTCGAAGGCGTAGTGTAAAGTCGACTCTGCCACCACGCGTTCATTTCGAGTCTCCGGATACTTTTGGTAGCCTCTTATGTACCGCTGTACGTCCTCCCGCTCTTTCACCCGCCGCAGGTGTTCCTCCAGCGCGCTACGGAAGACCTGGCTGCGGCTCGCGCCCGTGGAGTGGCGCTCTTGCTCCACCGCCTCCAACAGTTCGTCGGGGATGCTGATCGCTATCTTGGCCATGGGCACACCCACTCTTCATACTCTGGTATGACCACAGTATGATACCAGGATAGTATTTAAGCAATGGGCCCCTACCCCGTCACCGCGCCTTCGGAGGCCGACCCGACCAGCTTGGCGTATTTGGCCAGCACGCCGGTGGTGTAGTTGGGCGGGATGGGCTGCCACTTGGACCGGCGACCGGCAAGCTCCTCCTCGGTGAGCTGAACGTCCAGGCGGCGGGCCGGTATGTCCAGGGTTATGATGTCGCCCTCTTGGACCAGGCCGATGGGTCCGCCCACCTGGGCCTCGGGGGCTACGTGGCCCACCATGGGACCGTGGGTGGCGCCGGAGAAGCGGCCGTCGGTGATCAGGGCCACCTCGTCTCCCAGCCCCTGTCCCACCAGGGCGCCGGTGACGGCCAGCATTTCTCGCATGCCGGGGCCGCCCTTGGGGCCCTCGTACCGGATGACCATCACGTCACCGGACTTGATCTCCCGGCGCTGGATGGCCTGGAAAGCGGCCTGCTCCTGGTCGAAGACCCGGGCCGGACCCTGGTAGACCCGCTCCTGGTGCCCGGCTACCTTGATTACCGCGCCGTCGGGGGCCAGATTGCCGTGAAGGATGGCCAGCCCGCCGGTGGGAGCGCGGGGCGCATCGGTCGTATAAATGACCGGCTGGTCTTCGATGGTCTCCGACGCCTCCAGGTTCTGCTGGAGGGTCTTTCCGGTGACGGTCATGGCGTCGCCGTGGAGCAGACCGGCCCCCAGCAGCCGCTTCATTACCAATGCCACGCCGCCGTACCGGTCCAGGTCGGCCATGACGTAGCGTCCAGCGGGCTTCATGTCGGCGATGTAGGGGGTGCCGCGGCTGATGCGGTCGAAGTCGTCCAGGCTCAAGCTGACCTGAGCCTCGTGGGCGATGGCCAGCAGATGCAGCACCACGTTGGTGGAGCCTCCCATGGCCACCGCCACGGTGATGGCGTTCTCGAAGGCCTGTTTCGTCAGGATATCCCGGGGACGGAGGTCTTCTTGCAGCAGGCGCATCATCGTGCCGCCGGCCCGGCGGCTTAGCTCCACCTTGCGTGGGTCGGTGGCGGGGATCGATGCGTCTCCGGGCAGCGACAGACCCATAACCTCGATGGCGGTGGACATGGTGTTGGCCGTGAACAGGCCGGCGCAGGAGCCCTCTCCGGGGCAGGCGTGGCACTCCAGGTCCAGCAACTGCTCCGCGGTCATGTCGCCTTTGGCATGGGCGCCCACCGCCTCGAACACGTCCTGGATGTTGACGTCGCGGCCCTCGAACCGGCCGGGCATGATGGTGCCCCCATAGACGAAAAGGGCCGGAATGTTGAGGCGGGCGATGGCCATCAGGCAGCCGGGCATGTTCTTGTCGCAGCCGGCCACCGTCAGCAGGCCGTCCATCCGCTCGCCGAAGGCCACCACTTCGATTGAGTCGGCGATGACCTCCCGGCTGACCAGGGACGCCTTCATGCCCTCGGTGCCCATGGAGATGCCGTCGCTCACGGTGATGGTGCCGAACTCGAAGGGGGTGCCGCCCGCCTGCCGGATTCCCACCTTGGCCGCCTGGGCGAACCGGTCCAGGTGGACGTTGCACGGCGTGACGTCGCTGGCCAGGTTGGCGACGGCGATGAAGGGCTGGTCCAGGTCGTCCTGGGTCAGTCCCATGGCCCGCAGCATCGCCCGGCCCGGCGCCCGATCCGGCCCCTCGGTGATCTCTTTGCTGCGGTGCTTCAGCCTTAGCATGTCGCTGTTGATGGTCACGGTTTCTGTCTCCTCCTGCGGGCCGGTTGGCGAGCTTGGCCCATTATAAGCGGCCCCCGTCACCGGATACAACCTGATTCGGGGAGTGGAGCCGGTCAGCCTTCAGACGGGCGGTTCGCGAACAGACGGGCGCCCTGAACGGATTCTGCCGAGGGCTTGCGCGTCACATCGATTTTCGGTACGCTTGAATGGTCCCACTAGAACAACACACGTGGAGGAGCGACTGTGTTTAACCCTTTCGGTTTATTCAGGGCGGAAATCGCCGAAGCCCACTGTGACATCCCGTGCGGGATTTACGATCCCATAGCCGCCAAGATCGCCGCCCAGACGGTGCAGAAGATGGTGCAGCGAATCCAGGCCCTGGCGGTGCCCGACCCCAGCATGGATGCCGGCGCCATCCAGACCTACATGAACACGGCGTCGCGGTACGTGGCCGTCAAGGAGGAACACGCCGAGATCTGCAAACACGAGCTTCGGGTCCTCTGGGCCGACTACTTCCGGCCGGAGCACGTTGAAGCCCACCCGGACCTGCACGCCACCTTCTGGAATGCGGAGAAGCTGGCCGGGCGCAACAAGCAGAGCGTGGACATGGAGGCGGCGCAGGAGCTGGTGGCGGTCGTCGACCGGATCAGCGAGATATTCTGGGCCACCAAGAACGTTACCTACAGCGATCCCAACGCCACCGTGCGGTACGGGTCGTAGAATCCGGTAGGAGAATGGCATTGTAGGGGCGCAGCATGCTGCGCCCCTACGTTCTGACGAGGCATAGGCCTGGCCGGCAAGAAACAGAACCGGCTCCCCAACTCAGGCTGGGGTGCCGGTCGGTTTTTCTCCGGGCCCGGAAGCCGTCCGGTCAGGCCGAAGCCTTGAGCGCCGCCTCGGCGGACCCGATGGTCTGGTCGATGTTGGCCTCGGTGTGGGCCACCGAGACGAATCCCGCCTCGAACTGGGAGGGAGCGGTGTAGACGCCCCTTTCCAGCAGGGCGTGGAAGTACCGGCCGTGCCGGGCCGCGTCCGACTTCTCCACCTGGGCCAGCGTTTGCACCGGCCCCGGGTTGAAGAAGCCGGTGAACATGGAGCCGACCCGGTTGATGGTAGAGGGCACCTCAAGGCGGCCGAACACCTCGGACAAACCCCCGGTGAGCCTGCCCGCCAGGGATTCGAGTCCTTCGTAGACGCCGGGGCGCTGCAGCTCCTTGAGCGCCGCCGTTCCAGCGGCCACGGCCAGGGGATTGCCGGACAGCGTGCCCGCCTGGTACATGGGGCCCAGGGGAGCGACCACCTCCATGATGTCCCGCCGCCCACCGTAGGCGCCCACCGGCAGGCCCCCGCCGATGATCTTGCCCAGGCAGGTGATGTCGGGCGCGATGCCGTAGAGACCCTGGGCGCCGCCGTAGGAGACGCGGAACCCGGTAATCACTTCGTCGAAGATGAGCAACGCCCCGTGTTGGGACGTCATTCTCCGCAATCCGTCCAGGAATCCGTCCGACGGCAGCACCACCCCCATGTTGCCCGCCACCGGCTCCACGATAATCCCGGCGATATCCGTTGGATAGGCGGCAAACAGCCGCTCCACCGAGGCCAGGTCGTTGTAGTCGGCCAGCAGCGTCTCGGTGGCGTAGGAGGCGGGGACCCCGGCACTGGTGGGCACCCCGTGGGTCAACGCCCCGGAGCCGGCCTTGACCAGCAGGCCGTCGGCGTGGCCGTGATAGCAGCCGGAGAACTTGATCACCTTGTCGCGGCCGGTGAAGGCCCGGGCCATGCGGATGGCGCTCATGCAGGCCTCGGTGCCGGAGCTGACCAGCCGCACCATGTCCACCGAGGGCAACGCCTCGCAGATGAGCCGGGCCAGTTCGACTTCCTGCTCCACCGGCGCGCCGAAGCTGGTGCCCCCCCCGGCGGCCTTTTTAACGGCGTCGACCACCGCCGGGTGGGCGTGGCCCAGCACCAGGGGGCCCCAGGAGCCCAGATAGTCGATGTACTCGTTGCCGTCCACGTCCCAGACCCGGTCGCCCTGGGCCCGGTCGATGAAGGGAGGGGTCCCGCCCACGGCGCGGAAGGACCGCACCGGGCTGTTGACCCCGCCGGGGATGTACTTCTGGGCTTGTGAAAAGAGTTCTTCTGACCTGGAAAGATTCATAGACCGACCTTCAAGCAAATATCGTTTTCACCCCGTCTCGTTGACGGGGGGTAGTTCAGATTGGGGTGAGCGACGGAGGCTATTCTATCTCTTTTAGCCAGCGGGCGGCTTCTTTGGCGTGGTAGCTCAAGATGATGTCGGCGCCGGCCCGTTTGATGGAGGTCAATAGCTCCATGGTCACCATCTTTTCGTCGACCCAGCCCTGGCGGGCCGCCGCCTTGACCATCGAATACTCACCGCTGACATTGTAGGCGGCCAGGGGCAGGTCGAAACGCTCCCGCGCCTGGCGGATGATGTCCAGATAGGAAAGCGCCGGCTTGACCATGACGATGTCGGCGCCCTCGGCGATGTCGCTCTCTATCTCCCGCATCGCCATGCGGACGTTGGCCGGGTCCATCTGATAGCTGCGACGGTCGCCGAATTGGGGCGTGGAATCGGCGGCCACCCGGAAGGGCCCATAGAAGGCGGAAGCGTATTTGGCGGCGTACCCCATGATGGGCGTATCGGTGTACCCTTGATCGTTCAGTGCCTGCCGTATCGCCCAGACCTGCCCGTCCATCATGGCGGAAGGGGCGACCAGGTCGGCCCCCGCCTGGACGTGGGAGACGGCGGACCGGGCCAGCAGGTCCAGGGTCTTGTCGTTGTCCACCCGGCCATTTTCGATGACGCCGCAATGGCCGTGGTCGGTGTACTCGCAAACGCAAACGTCGGTGATCACATGCATGTCGGGCACGGTCCGCTTGATGGCCCGGATCGCCTCCTGAACGATGCCCTCCGGGTCATACCCCTCGGTTCCCAGAGGGTCCTTCTCCGCGGGCAGCCCAAAGAGGAGAACCGACGGAATGCCCAGCTCGGCCACTTCACCAACCTCCCCGGTCAACTGGTCCAGGGAGAAATGGTAGCAGCCCGGCATGGGCTCGATGGGCTCGCGCACTCCGTTGCCGTGGGTGACGAACATGGGGTAGACGAACTGGGCCGGGGAGAGGCGGGTCTCCCGGATCATGTTTCTCAACGGTTCCTGTCCCCGCAGGCGGCGGAGCCGCAGCTCCGGAAAGCTAACCATGGGTCCCTCCGATTTCGTAAGGGCTGCCGGGGACCCCCTCTCTTATCTCCCCCTTCGTAAGGGGGAGAGGACCAGTTCCTTCCCCATTACGAAGGGGGAAGGGTAGGATGGGGGTTACCCCGCACTAAACCCACTTCCAAAGTGTTGGACGAGCGCTTCGACCAGCCCTTCGACGGTATGGCGCTCGGCCACCAGGTCGACATGCAAGCCCAACTCGCGGGCCGTGGCCGCGGTCGTCGGGCCGATGCACGCTATTATACTGGATTTCAGACCCGATCCGTCGCCGTCCAGCGCTTCCAGCAGGTTGCGCACCGTGGAGGAACTGGTGAAGGTCACCACGTCCAGCCGCTGGTCCAGGGCCTCCCGGGCCAGGGCGCCTATGTTCTCCGGAGTGACGGTGCGGTAGGCGGCCACTCGCTCCACCCTGGCGCCGAAACCGGCCAGTCCCCGGGCCAGTGCGTTCCGGCCGATATCGGCCGTTGGAAGGAAAACCGGCACGTTCGTCCAGTCGCGGCCCGAAAGCTCCTCCAGCACCGCCTCCGATACCGACCTGGCGGGCACGAAGTCGGCGATGAGGCCGTGACGCAGCAGCGCTTCGGCCGTAGCCGGTCCGATCGCTCCGATCAGCGCGTTCCCGAAGGCTCGGGCGTCCCGGCGGGTTTCACCCCGTTCCAGGCGGCCGAATACCGCCTCCACCGCGTTGATGCTGGCAAAAAACACCCAGCGAAAGTCGCCGAGCCGGGCCAACGTGGCGTCCAACTCGGCGTAATCGTCCAAGGGGGCCGTCTGAATAGTGGCTAGTTCCACCGGCTGGGCGCCCAGGTCCGCCAGCAGGCCCCGCAGCCTGGACGCCTGGGTCCGCGACCGGGTGATCAAGACCCTCTTGCCGAACAAGGGGCGGCGGTCGAACCAGCGGAGCTGCTCCCGCAGCTCCACCACCTTCCCGATGACGGCGATGACCGGCGGCTCCAGCCCGGCCTCCCGGCCGCGGGCGAGGATGTTGTCCAGGCGGCCGGTGACGGCAACCTGCCGCGGCCAGGTGCCCCAATGGACCAGGGCCACCGGCGTGTCCTCCGGCATCCCGTGGCGGTGGAGGGTGGCCAGGATGGATTCCAGCCCGGCCCAGCCCATCAGCACTACCAGAGTGCCGCCGACCCGAGCCAGGGCCTCCCAAGAAACGGTCGATTCCGGCTTCGACGGGTCCTCGCTGCCGCTGATCACGGTGAACGTCGTGGCAATGCCGCGGTGGGTGATGGGAATGCCGGCGTAGGCCGCCGCGCCAATGGGCGACGTTACTCCGGGGACAATCTCAAAGGTGATGCCGTGCTCGATCAGGGCCAGGGCTTCCTCACCGCCCCGGCCGAAGACGAAGGGGTCGCCGCCCTTGAGGCGCACCACATCCAGTCCGGCGAGGGCCCGGTCGACCAACACCTGGTTGATCTGCTCCTGGGTCAGGGCCTGCCTGCCCCGCTCCTTGCCCACGAACACCCGCTCCGCCGAATCCGGGGCCGCCTGGAGGAGCGACGGGTCCAGCAGGCGGTCGTAGACCACCACCTGGGCCGATTCCAGGCATCGCAGCCCCTTTACAGTGAGCAGCCCCGGGTCGCCTGGGCCGGCGCCCACCAGGTAAACTCTACCGGGCATATCCCTCGTCCCTCATCCCCCTGGCCCCCTTCTCCCGGAGGGAGACGGGGGGAACCTTGGAGGATAGCAATTGCACTGGTTGTGACTTAGTGCTCCGCCAGCCCAGTTGCTGATAAAGGTCATTCCGGGCCCTTCGGCCAGGCTCAGGATAAACTCCGCGAAGGGTCTCGTTGTTGCGCCGAGGTTCCCCGTCGCTCCGCTTCCCGGAATGAGATCCCGTATGAACCAATTTGACTAAGTACCGGGCAACGAAAAGCCCCGGCACCGCCGGTTGTTGGATCAAGCACTAGCCCCGGGAATCCCCGTGCTCTTCCAGCAACGCTCCGGCGCCCTGTTGCAACAGGGACCGGTAGGCGTCGCCGACCAGCTTCGCCGAGTCGTGGGCCGGGCCCGCCGCTTCGGCCCGAAAGGCCTGTTCACCCTCCGGAGAGCCGAGGAACACGGTCATCAGCAACGAATCGCCATCCCTCCGGGCGTAGGCACCGGCGGGCAACTGGCATCCGCCGCCCAGCATTTCCAGGAAGGCGCGCTCGGCGGTGACGGCGTCCCGGGTCTCCGCATGGTCGAGGGGCCGGACCAGCTCCAGCATCCGGTCATCGCCGGCCCGCACCTCCACTGCCAGGGCGCCCTGACCCGGTGGCGGCACGAACTGTTCGGGAGAAAGAAACTCGGCGATCTGCTCGGTTAGACCCAGCCGGATCAAGCCCGCCGCCGCCAGGATCGCGCCATCGCACTCTTCCCCTCGTGCCTTGCGGAGCCTGGTCTCGACGCTTCCCCGGATCGGCACGATGGTAACCTGGGGGCACAGGTTCTTGAGAAGGGCCTGCCGGCGGGGACTGCTGGTGCCGATGCGGGTCCCCTGGCGCAACTGGCCGAGGGAGCAGCTCCAGCGGTTGACCAGGATGTCTCGGGGGTCTTGCCGCTGCGGTAAGGCGCCGAGGACCAGCCCCGGCGGAATGCTGGTCGGCAAGTCTTTGAGGCTGTGTATCGCCAGGTCCACCCGGCCATCGGCCAACTCCCGCTCCAACTCCGTGACGAAGACGCCCAGACCCATGCTGGCAAGGGGGGCCTGAGCATTGACGTCGCCGCGGGTATGCACCTCGGTGACCTGCAACGCCAGGTCTGGGTAGAGGGCTTGAAGCTGCGCCAGCACCTCCTCGGTTTGACGCAACGCCAGGGTGCTGCCCCGGCTTCCCAATCTTATGACCTTGTGTGAACCCACTCCGCCCCAGGCGCCTCCATGGATGTATGAATGGAAGATTCCGGCCCCGGAGCCGGGGCCATTACCGCGGGACCATCCCTTTCCCACGATGGGGTTGCCGGCGTGCCGGCCAAACGTGGAGAAATAGGCTCAGCACGCCGGTCCTCCGGGCTTGGCCGGGCAGCCTTCGGGCCGGCACCGGTCCACGTTGGGACAAAGGTCCGCTCTGCCTCCACCGGACACGTTGGCCGACGCGTCGGCGAGCAGGTCGGACATAAAGGCGGTCAGAGCTTCCTTTTCGCGCCCGGTTTGGGCCAGCTCCAGCAGATTCGGCGTGATGCAGCACTGCCACCGTTGAGGATCGACGGCCAGGCCCCGGTTTTTCACCTCTTGGCGCGCTCGAGACAACACTCCGGCCAGGTCGGTCCACTCCAGGGCCGGGCTGCCGGCCAGGGTTTCCCGCAGCTTCCTGGCCAGGGCCGGGCTGGTTCCGCCGGTGGATATGGCCAGGGTTACCGGACCGCGCTTCACGATGGAGGGGGCGATGAAGGTGCACAGGGGCGTGTCGTCCACCACGTTGAGCAGCACACCCCGCTCTTCCGCCTCCTCGAATATCTGCAGGCTTACCGCGTGCACGTTGGTGGCGGCAACGCCTATGAACGCTCCCGCCAGGTCCCCCGGCTGGTACTTCCGTTGGCGCCACTCCAACTCGCCCCTCTCGGCCGCGGCCTGAATGAAAGGGGTCGCATCGGGGCTGATGAGAGTGATTCTAGCCCCGGACTCCAGCAGCTTGGCGATCTTGCCCTCGGCCACGCCGCCGCCGCCGATGATGACGCACAGTTTGCCCTCGAGGTTGAGGTACACCGGATAGTAGATTGGCATGGTCACGCCCTGCGATTGCTGGTCCCCGGGGCCGGCGCTTTCCGCCTTCGGGCGCCGGTTGAAGCCTTCGCCCCAGATTCTTCAACGGGGTTTTCAACGGGGTTTTCAACGAAATAGCGCACCCGGGTCTTTTTGTACTCCCTGGTGCTGTAAAGGAACGCCCGCTCGGTGATCCCCGTGGCCTCGCCGATCTCGCGGCCAACCTTCTCGCAGCCTTCCGGAGAGGTCGCGTGGACCATCGTGAAATGGGTATAGGGCCAGTCGGGGAAAGTTGGGCGTTCGTAGCAGTGGGTGACGGCTGGATGTTGGGCCATGGCCGCGCCCACTTCTTCGGAACGCTCCGGCGGCACCTTCCAGACGATCATGGCGTTGGCGCGGAAGCCAGAGCGCCGGTGGTGAAGCACGGCGCTGTAGCGGCGCATAATCTTCCGCTCCTGGAATTCGACAGCCAGGGCCAGCAGCTCCGCCGTGGTCATCCCCAGCCTCGTTGCCATGCCGTCGAAAGGCCGTTCGATCAGGTTCAGGTCTTCCTGTAGCTCTCGGATGGCCGCCTTGTCCGCCTCGGATAGGGGGACCGGCTCGTTCCAGTCCTTATCCGGAGCACCGGCGGAGGCAGCCGGCGTGGAGATATCGGAAGACCCATTCTGCCCCACCATGTCGAAGGCGACCCCGATCTTGAAAAACCGGATGGTCGGCAGGAGCCGGGCGTCGAGGGCCCCGGTGTCCCGGGCCATCCGTTCCACGGTGGCTTCAAGGTCGTGATCCGGGGGGACGGCCAGGGTGAACCACAGGTTGTAATAGGACCCTTCCCGGGCGTAGTTGTGGCTGACTCCCGGATGCCGGTTGATCCGGAGCGCCCCCTTGTGGAGCTTGTCCCGGTCGTGGGCCATGGCCACCAGGGTTGTCTTGTATCCGAGACGGCGGGTGTCGAAAATGGCGCTTATCTGCCGCACCACGTTTTGCCGCTTCAACTCGGTAAGCCGGTCGATTACTTCCTGCTCACCGATCTCCAGCGCCTCGCCCAGCTTCAGAAAAGGCCGGTCGGCGAGGGGGAAGGGCCCTTGGACCAGATTCAGTAGCTTACGGTCGGTCAAGTCCATTGCTCTAGTCGAAACCTCCTCGATGATCCGCTCGGGAGGACCCAGGTTGCCGCGCTGCTCCGGAGTGCTCCGGTCGGAGCAGGTGCGCCTGATTAGACTCGATTACACCCATCGGCACTCGGCCGGCCAATGCCGGCATGATGGTCCGGGAAAAAGAAGGCCCCACGGTATGCCCGACGGTTTTAATGAGGGGCTTGCCTGAACCGGCCATCTCGGCCGCGTGCTCGCGGCCCGGCATGGAGAGCAGCCGGCGGAAGGGGGCTTGGCTCAGGTCCAAGAGGTGGCATGGGCCATTCAGGGGGAGCCGGCGAGTCGTATCGTCTGCCTGGAGGGCGTCCACGGAAATTCTGCTAAACCCTTGAATATTCTGGCGCAAGCTACGCGGAGTACAGCGAATGTGGCTTAATTGAGCCTAGCACAGAGGCCAGTTTGCGTCAACGGGAGCGCCCGGACGGGTTCGGGAGAGGCTGGGACGCGGGGTCGTTGAGCGGCAAGCGGCATCGTGCTATAGTGGTTGTAAAGAAGTGCCGGGAGATATGGATAAAAACCTGATCAAATCCCGGAAGAGCCTTTTCAGTAGCCTGTGGCGCAATGTGCGTGCCGAATCGGTCATCCGGGCCATGGAACGAGTGCCCCGGGAGCGGTTCGTGCCCCCGGAAAGCCGGCACATGGCCTACCTGGACACGCCCCTGAGCATCGGCGAGGGCCAGACCATCTCCCAGCCCTACATCGTGGCCCTGATGGCTGCTGCCCTGGGCCTTCGTGGACGGGACCGGGTGCTTGAAGTTGGCACCGGGAGCGGCTACCAGGCGGCGATACTCTCTCTCCTCGTTCCCCAGGGACGGGTGGTTTCCGTGGAGTTGATTCCGGTTCTGGCCGAGCGGGCCAGGTGCCTTTTGAGGGAGATGGGTTACGGTAACGTCGAGGTGCAGGAGGCGGGTCCTACCATGGGCTGTCCCGGCCGGGCCCCCTTCGATGCGATTATCGTGGCCGCCGCCGCCCCAAGACTTCCCAAATCGCTGTTGTCCCAGCTTGCGCCCGGCGGCAGGCTGGTCATCCCGGTTGGGACGCTGGAGCAGCAAAACCTGGTGCAAGTCCTGCGCACCGACGAGGGGCTGTCGATCAGCATGCTGGGGCCGTGCCGGTTCGTGCCCCTGATCGGGTGGGAGGCCTTCCCCGCGCCCCAATGAGGCCCGCCTCGCGGACGCTGGGGCGACAGATTAGATTTGATAATTCCCCTTCAGCCTCATCCTCGCGGTGGTCCAGCCTCAATTTCCCGTACTCGACGTGCCGGTAAACGTGCTCTACGCGGCTCCCGGCCTCAGGTCGAGCCGCGCCGGTCACCCTGGCAAGCCCCGTTCCCCTTGGCATTTGACGTTGAAGCCCTCGGACCCTGGCACCTGCCGCCGCCCGGCGCGGCGCCCCCCCAAAGGCCCCGATATGCCGGCGGGTGGGATATGATACCGGGGAATTCGAGCAATACTGGAGCTGCAGGCGATGGTTGAGCTAAACGAAGAGACCCAAGGCGAGTTGGAGCGGGCTGCCGAGGCTATCCTTGGCTCTAAACATCTGGTGGCGTTGGCCGGGGCCGGGCTTTCGGTGGAAAGCGGGATCCCGCCGTTTCGTGGCCCCGGCGGCCTCTGGACCAAGTACGGCGAACCGCCCATGCAGGGCTACCAGGAGTTTCTTCGTGACCCCCAGCTCTGGTGGGAGTCGCGGCTGCGCGATGAAGAGGAGCCGGACAACCCGGTGCACGAGTTGAAGCTAGCCTTGGAGGAGGCGTCGCCCAACGTCGGCCACTATTCCCTGGTCGACATGGAACAGATGGGACTGCTGAAGTGCACCGTGACCCAAAACGTGGACAACCTGCATCGCCGGGTGGGCAGCGAGGCACTCCTGGAGATTCACGGCAACCGCGCCTGGTTGCGGTGCATGGAATGCGGGGGCCGGCGCACTCGGGAGGGCTTCATCCTGGGAGACCTGCCGCCCCGGTGCCCGGACTGCGGCGGGATGGTCAAGATGGACACGGTGATGTTTGGAGAGCCGATTCCGCGGCAGGTGCTCCAGGATTGCTGGGAACAGGCGGAGCTGTGCGACTGTATGCTGCTCATTGGGACCTCGGGCTTGGTCACCCCCGCGGCCCGGCTCCCCGTGGTGGCGCAGGAAAGGGGAGCCACCTTGATTGAGGTCAACCCGCACCAGACTGCCCTCACCTCCGTGTGCGACATAACGCTGGCCGGCCCTTCGGGAGAGCTTTTGCCGCTGCTGGTGGACCTAATCCGCCACGGCCAAGAGGGGGGTTAGACCGCACGCCGGAGGGATAGCCCAAGACCGGCGGCCGCCATGCTACGTGATTTTAGACGAATCGTGGCTTACTTCACCCAGAGGTTGCCGGTCCTTGAAGACTTGCTCCGGCCCCGGCGGTGTGAGCAGAACGAGTATCTCAACCTGCTCGCCGGTCAAGTTGGCATGAACGTGCTCGGTGCCCGGTGAGATGACGGCGACCGCCGCGGCCGGCAGGAGGTACTCTTCTCCATCTGCGAACAAGGTCAAGGTTCCCCGCTGGGTGATGACCACCTCGGTAGTGGCCGGTTTGGTGTGGGGCTCCGACCTCTCTCCGGGAGGGAACAGCACCCGGACGCAGGAAACGCTGTCCACGCCGTCGCTGGGCTCCAGGATCACCTTGGTCAAGCGCCCCTTGCCGATGTAGGTCGGACGCTCTTCGAGCCGGATGAGATTCACGCCCATGGCTTGTGCCCCCTTCGGTGATGATGGATTGTTGTCTGTCGCCGGAACGGCCTGAGGCGATCGAAGGCCGGGCCCCTTGAGCCGGGAAACCGGCTCCGGTGGTATAATCTCTCGAAGCTGCCGGTACAGTAGTATAGCTCAATCCGCCTTGGCGCCGGCGCGCCGGCGGTGCACCGGCCGGAGTTTTATCAGGTAATGAATTTTATCCTGGTGCGTTTCGGATTGGGAGACCCGACGTGGCTGGATCCGGCCACCGCGGTGGGCATCGCCCTGATCTCCTTGATCGCGGCCGTAGTCTTTCACAAGCTGCTGTTTCGCCTCGTCCTGCGTTTAACCCAGTGGACCCCCAGCGACCTGGACTCAAGGATGGTGCGGGCCACCCGCTGGCCAATTACCCTGGGCATCATCGTGCTGGGCGTGTACCTGGCCATCATCATACCGCTGGACCTGAGCGCCGAGCAGAGGGATACCGCGGACACCATTGCCGGCTTGCTGGGTATCTTCCTGGGCATCTTGGTGGTGACCGCCTCGGTGTCCAATGGCCTTGATTGGTACTTGGAGAACCTCACGCGCACTCAGCACGTGGTTGACCTGCGGATGTTCCCCTTGCTGCGGCGGTTCACCGTTTCCCTGATCTACGGTCTGGGCGCCCTCCTGATTCTGGACCTCCTCGACATCAACATCAGCCCCCTGATCGCCGGTCTGGGATTGGGAGGGTTGGCCATCGCCCTGGCCATTCAGCCCACGCTGGCCAACCTGTTCGCCGGTACCTACGTGATGACCGAGGGGGTTGTTGCGCCGGGGGACTTCATCGAGTTGCAAGGCGGCGTCACTGGGTACGTGGTGGAAGTGGGCTGGCGCAGCACCCGCATCCGAACCTGGCGGAACAACCTGGTGGTGGTGCCCAACGGCAAGTTCGCCGAGACCATCATCACCAACTACCAGCGCCCGGTGCCGGCGGTCAACGTATACCTCAGCTGCGGGGTGAGCTACGACAGCGACCTTTACGAGGTGGAGCGGGTCTGCCGGGAGGTCATGGACGAGGTGTTGGAGGCCGAGCCCAGCGCCGTCAAAGAGTACGGGGGCTGGTTTGGCTTCGACAACTTCGGCGACTCCAACGTGAATTTCTGGCTTTTCCTCCAGGCCAGGGACCGGTTGGGCAGCTTCACGGTTCAGAGCATCTTGATACAGAAGCTTCACCAGCGACTGAGAGAAAATGGCATGGTGATCAACTACCCGATGCGGAGCCTCCAGCTTCCCAAGGGTCTGTGTCTCGAAACATCGACGGCCCGTGTTGAGGGAGAGCCGGCGGGCCGGCCTCCTGCCGGCAGAGTCCGCGGGCGGCGCCGCCGCCGCCGCCCGCCCCGGGAGTTGCACGTCTCCCTGGAGGCCGATGGGGAACCGGATGGTGACGGAGATGTCGGGAGTCCTTGATACCCGGCCGGTCACTGGTTATAATTCAAATACTACTGGCAATTGTGGGCCTGTAGCTCAGGCGGTTAGAGCGCGGTCCTGATAAGACCGAGGTCGTTGGTTCGAGTCCATCCAGGCCCACCAAACCTCTCCTTCACTGGTCCCCCTCCGTCTTTCACACCTACCCTTCCGGAAGTAGCCGCAACACGTCTGCATGGCAGGGCCGTAGAGCGTGGAAGTGGCGGCGGTCCAGCGTGGCCAGCTTGGGGTCGTTGAGCCGCTCGACGATCGCGAGGACCCCAGCGCCGACAAGCCCCACATCGGCGTCAGCGTACCGGTCACAGATTTCGCGGATACGCCGGTAATCCTCGGGCTGTAGTTCCTCGACACGATAGGCGCCGGAGACGATGTCGTCTATGAGGGCTCTGTTTCCAAGCGCGTTTCGCCGCTATCATGGTGTGGAGAAGAAATCCGGAGGTGCGACCGTGAAAGGCGAAATCGGAAAGGCTCTTCTAGTGGTGTTCATGGAACCCAAAGCGGGGACGGAAGCGGAGTTCAACCGGTGGTACAACGAGCACCATGTTCCCGAGCGAGTATCGGTGCCCGGTATTCTTGGCGCCCGGCGGTACGAACTGTGCGAGGGGGAAGGAGCCACCAAGTATCTTGCCATCTACGAGTTGGAGGACGAGGGGGTCCTGCACGGCGAGGCCTACCTGGAGCTGCGAGACAAATCCACACCCATGGACTTCGAACGCCCCAACGTCCAGCGGCTGGTCTACCGGCAGGTGTATCCGGAGACCGGCGCCTATGAGGACAAGTCCGGGGCCCCTTAGGCGGCCTCTCCCGGATACACCTGCCCTTCGGGGAGATCCCCGAGCCTCGTCCGAGTCCGTCAGTTGGGCGGGCCAGTAAAGTGTTACCCATATGCCCGGTTCTTCTGTTACCAGTCTCCCCGGTTTATACGACGGCCACCCCTCTCCCATCGGGAGAGGCGCCGGGGGTGAGGGCCGACGGTTCAGGAAGGAATCAACAGGAGGAGCTATGGCGTTGAAGACGTGTTTCATCGACGTGACCCATTGGCACTCCCCCCACTACTACCCAACGATGCAGCAACTGGCGGTAGTGGCGGCGATCAGTGCCAGAAACCCCGAAACCGGGCGGGAGGTGGCCGCCGGCCTGGGCTCCCGCTTCTACACTGATTGGCGGGAGATGGTGCAAAAGGAGCGCCCCGACTTCGTTTTCTCGCTGGGGCGGCACTGCGACATGGCGGAGACCGCCCGGTTCTTGCTGGAGGAAGGGGTGCCCTTCGCGATGGAAAAGCCCATGGGTCTGAACCTCAAAGAAGTGGAGGAATTGGCGGCCCTGGCTAAGCGGAAGAACGCCTTCGTCGCCGTGCCCTTCTCGATACGGATGGCCCCCTGGGTGCGCAAGATCAAAGAGCTGGAAGGGCCTGCCGCGGACTTCTTCCACGCCAATTTCCGGTTCATCGCGGGCCCTGTGAGCCGCTACTACCGGAACGGCAACGTCTGGAACCTGAAGAAAGCCGAGGCCGGAGGGGGCTGCCTGACCAACGTCGGCATCCACTTCCCCGACCTGTACCTCCACCTTACAGGGAAGAAGCCAAAGAGCGTCTACGCTGTGATCAGCAACAGCGTTTACGGCGAGGAGGTCGAGGACTTCGCCCACCTGACGATGGAGATGGAAGATGGGGCGCTGTGCTCCATTGAGAGCGCCTACGTCCACACCCAAACGCCCCGGGCTCCCAGCGTCGAGTTCTCCCTGCACAGCAAGCGGTACCAGTTCCGCTCCATCGACCGGAACACCATGCTCTGGTGTGATGAGCAGGGTAATCACAACTACCTGGAAGCTCCCCAGGACAACAGCTCCTTCTATCCCGCATTCGTGGCCGATACCTTGGAGGCCCTCCAAAAGGGGAGGTCTCCCGTCGCCGGAATCGAGGACGACCTGGCCGCGATGCGCATCGTGGACGCCGCCTACCGGTCCGCCGCCCAGGGCACGGTGGTTCAGCTGGCCTGAAAACACCCGCCGGCGGGTCCGGCACCCGGTCAGGGCCCGGGCGCCTACTGACCCAGGTATCGTTGGAAGCCTCACCGTGGCAGACCTTGCGACCAGCAACCTACCCTCCTCCTTTCTATAAGGGGGACACAGGGGGATTTCGTCCCTCACGCTCTCGGCGGATGTTGTCTCGAGGACCAGCACATTCAACCGATACGACGCTTCGGATCGGCGCCTCCCGGCCGGCTCGGCACGAGCGGAAGAACCGCGGGTCGACCCGGCGGTGGCGGCGGGTTCTTGAGCAGATCGATTGTTTGCTGTTAGACTCCGGTGAGCCTATTGCGGAGGTGCAGGAATGGCCAGAATCTACCTTTTGGGCACGGGAACACCAACGCCGACGCCCGACAGGTTCGGTTCCTCCCATGTCATCGAGGTTGCCGGTGAATACCTGATGTTCGACTGCGGGCCGGCGGCCACCCACAAGCTCGTGAAGGCGGGCCTCTGGCCAACCCAGATCGACTACCTGTTTTTCAGCCACCACCACTTCGACCACGACGTGGACTACCCGTGCTTCTTGCTCTGCCGGTGGGACCAGAGCGTCGGCAAGGAGAATCAGCTGAAGGTGTACGGCCCCACCCTGACCGAGACCATCACCGACCGGATCCTGGGAGAGGAGATCGGCGCCTTCTCCCACGACTGGAAGGCCCGAATCAACAACGCCGGCAGCCAGCGGGTCTACGTCAACCGGGGTGGCACTCTCCCCCGCAAGCCGCCGTCGGTTGATGTGCATGACATCGGGCCGGGATTGGTGCACACCGGCAAGGATTGGAAGGTCACGGCGGCCGTCGCGGAGCACGCTCAGCCGTGGCTTGACTGCTTGGCCTACCGGTTGGACTCCTCGGAGGGCAGCATCGTCTTCACCGGCGATACCCGTCCCTGCGAGTCGGTGACGGGCCTGGCCAAGGACGCCGACGTGATGCTATGCATGTGTTGGGGACACACCGGCGATATGGACGCCACCGGAGAGGGTCAGACCAGCATGTGCGGCACCCTCGGAGCGGCGGCGATGGCCCAGGAGGCCGGGGTCAAGCGCTTGGTCCTGGTTCACACGGGTCCTGGCCTGTGCCGGCCCGGCTCCATGGAAAAAGGCATCGGTGACATCAAGAAGGTGTACGACGGGGAGCTGGTTTTCGGGGAAGAACTCATGGTGCTGGACGTGTAACCCAGGCTCGGCCCCTGGTCCCTGGTCTCCGGTCCCCGGTCCAACGAAGCGTGCCGAACCGGGCCATTCCAAATTTCCAACCCCGGGCAGGGAGAGCCTTAACCATCACACCGGCGGAAGCCGGTGTCCAGGCAGGAAGCTGGCGCCAACACTCCATGGATTCCAGCCTTCGCCGGAATGACGGGCAGGTGACCGGCACACTGCCGCCGAGCCCAATCCGTAGGTCCCAAGGGCATGCTATACTAGACTGGGCGAATGTTGTAAGGCATCGCCGTAATTTTAGATTGACCGTGACCACGAGGCTGAGAGTGCGACTTGGCTCGGGACAGCAGTCAAGGAGTAGGCTCTCTTAGTGAATTTCGAACAGTTTTCCCTTCACCCTCAAGTCTTGGCCGGCGTTAAGTCGGTCGGCTTCGTCAAACCCACCCCAATCCAGGAACAAGCCATCCCCCTGGCATTGGAAGGCCGGGATGTCTTGGGCCTGGCCCAAACCGGCACCGGTAAGACCGCTGCCTTCGCGCTTCCCATCCTCCATCGTCTGGCCAGTGGACCTCGCAAGCGAGGCGTCCGGGCCCTGGTCATCGCACCGACCCGGGAGCTGGCCGAGCAAATCCATCAGACCTTCATCGAACTGGGGCGGCACCTCCGCATAAAGAGTGTCACAATCTACGGTGGCGTCGGCAAAGGCCCCCAATTGGCCGGCCTGAGAAACGGGGCCCAGGTGGTGGTCGCCTGTCCCGGACGGCTGCTGGACCACCTGAACCAAAAGGACATCGACCTCTCCAACGTCGAGGTGCTGGTCTTGGACGAGGCCGACACCATGTGCGACATGGGCTTCCTGCCCGACGTGCAGCGCATCCTGGGGCGTCTCCCCACCGAGCGGCAGACCCTTTTCTTCTCGGCCACCATGCCCCCGGAGATCCGGTCATTGGCCGTGAAGATTCTGCGGAACCCGGAGTTGGTCCAGATTGGGGCCATCGCCCCGGCCAAGACCGTTTCGCATGCGCTCTACCCGGTGCCGGACCAACTCAAGAAGAGTCTGCTGCTGGCCCTCTTGAAGCAGACCCCCACCGGCCGCGCCCTGGTCTTCACCCGGACCAAACACCGGGCCCGGTCCCTAGCTTTGGACCTGGCCAGGAATTCGTACCGGGTGGCGGCGCTCCAGGGCAACATGTCTCAAAACGCCCGCCAACGGGCCATGGACGGCTTCCGCGACGGTAAATTCGACATCCTGGTGGCTACCGACATCGCCGCCCACGGCATCGATGTCCCCGAAATCTCCCATGTAATCAACTTTGATTTTCCCAACACCTCCGACACCTACACCCACCGGATCGGCCGCACCGGCCGGGCCGAACAGACGGGCGAGGCATTCACCTTTGCCGGGGCCGAGGACGGCGCCATGATCCGTCTGGTGGAGAAGGACCTGGGGGCGCGGATCGAACGGCGGCGTCTGCCCGGCTTCGACTACGGAAATTTCGCCCCAGAGCAACAGTTCCCGGAGGAACGGGCCAGGCCCAGCAACGGCGGCGGACCTCGCAACGGCAGTGGGCCTCGCAACGGCAGCGGGCCTCATAACGGCAGCGGACCCCGCCGGAGCACGGACGGCCGGGGACCGGGGATGGGCCGGGAGCAGTACCGTGGCAATGGCGCCGCCAGTCCCGGAAGCCAAACGGCAAGGCGAAATACATCCAGGAGAGTATTTGGCCGCTAGCACCGCTCTTTGATGCTGGCACGCCAAGCATGACGCGTCCGGGTTGGAGCTGATTTAGAGCCGGGGGTTCCCGGCTCTTTTCATGCCCGATTCGGACAGGACCGGGCGCCGGCGTGGTGACCGAAGGGCCGCCGGAGCCTACCGGCCGCATCTCAGGCGTGGATACTTGTGCGATGATCGGTAATTAGCGTAGTGTTGGGCCGGGCGTCCGGCGCCCGCTACCCGGGCGCCAACCGGGTGGGTTTTCCTGCGGGCCAGATACGAGTGGAGGTCTATGGCCGCTGACCGAAAAGATGAAGGGCAGGCCTCGCCCGCCGGGCGGGCCGGCAGCCGCGAAGCCACCACCGTCCAATCCAAAGAGCGGCGCGGCGGCCTCAACACCTTCTCCTCTCTTCAGAACAACCGGGATTACCGCTTCCTCTGGGCCGGCAACCTGTGCGCCAACGCCGCCCAGTGGCTTCAGATATTCACCATCGGATGGCTGGTGTTTGAAATAAGCGACGGGTCGGCATTGCACTCGGTAGCCGTGGCCGGGATACGGTCCTTTCCCATCCTGGTCATCGGCCCCTGGGCCGGGGTGCTGGCCGACCGGTGGGACCGCCGCATGATCACCGTCGTGACCCAATGCGGGCTGGCGGTCGTGGCCATCCTGTTCGCCCTGCTGGTGGCCAGCGGGCAGGTGGAGGTCTGGCACGCCTACGTTTACATGAGCTTCGCCGGCATCGGGTTCGCCGTCAAGCAGCCGGTGCGGCAGGCCTTGATTGCCAACACCGTGCGCCGGGCGGATTTGCCCAATGCACTGGCCCTCAACGCCATGACCGTTACCTCCATGCGCCTGGTCGGCCCCCTCATAGGCGGCCTGCTCATCGCGACGGTGGGCTTCAAGTGGAATTTCTTTTTTGAAGCGAGTCTCTACATCGCCATGGTGCTTTTGCTGTTGCCCATGCGGACTCCATACCAGGAAGCCAGCACCGCCCGCCGAGCGTCGATGCTGTCCAACCTGGTGGAGGGTATCGGCTACATCCTTAAAAACCAGGTCATGCTGCGTCTCACCATATTGAACTTCATCCGCACCGCCGTGTTCATGCCCCTGGTGCTTTTGCTGCCGGTGTACACGAAGGAAGCCCTGGACGCCGGAATCGGCACCGGCACCGCCATGATCGCCGTCATGGGCAGCGGCGGGCTGCTGGCCACCTTCATAATGGCGACCTGGGGCTTTTTCACTCAAAAAGGGAGGGTGGGGCTGATAGCCCTGCTGGCAGGCTCCGCAATTATCCTCGCGCTGGGTTTTTCCAACTCGATATGGATCTCTCTGCCCCTGATGGCGCTTATGGGGCTGGCCCAGACGCACTTTATCGTCAGCAACCAGACGCTGATCCAGCTCGTGGTGCCGGACCGTTTGCGCGGCCGGGTGTCCAGCGTCTGGCATTACGAGTCGGGACTGATTCCCCTGGCCGCGGTCGGTATCGGCTGGATGGCCGATCGCATCGACATCAACTTCGCCCTGACCGCCGTGGGCGTGGGGGCTGTGATCGTGTCCGCCTTCTGCATGGTACGGTTCAAGGACATCCGGTCGCTGGACTGAGCGAGCAATTCATTGATTGACTTTCCTCTTCCTGCCCACCTGCCCGAAGGAGAGGGCCTGCACCCGCGTCGCCATGCGTCCGCAGAATGTGTTAACCTTCGATCCTTGGCGTTCCTCCTTGGGTGCACCCCTGACAAGGGCTTCCGCACCATGCTAGAGTGACTTGACCCCAGACGATGGCCCAGGCAGTTGCCGGGCTTGGACCACCACGCGGGGGCCGATGCCAAGAAACAGGCACAATTGATACCGGAGGTCCAGATGGAAAAGTCTACCGCAGCGCTTCAGGGATTGAGGGTATTGGACCTGGGGCGGCACCAGGCGGCCCCAAGGGCGGGCCACATCTTAGCGCGCCTGGGCGCTGAGGTCATCAAGATCGAACCGCCGGGAAACAACGAGACCCGCACCGGGGTGCCCAGGGTTCGCGGCCTGAGCACCCACTGGATTTGCATGAACGCCGGGAAGAAAAGCCTGGGTATCGACCTGCGGACCGAGGAAGGCAAGGAGATAATCCGGGGGCTGGTGAAAGTCTCGGACGTGTTCATCCAGAACTTCCGGGTGGGGATGATACAGCATATCGGCTTCGGCTACGACGTGCTCAAAGCCCTCAATCCACGAATTATCATGCTCAACTGCTCCGCCTATGGGCAGACTGGGCCCAACAAAGACCTGATTGGCTGGGACACCGTGGGCCAGGCGATGAGCGGCCACATGTCGGTGACCGGCTACCCGGAAATGCCGCCGGTGCGCACCTTCTTCTCATTGGCCGACCGGACCACCGCCCTCCACGGCACCATCGGCGTACTCTCGGCCCTGCGCCAGCGGTCGATCACCGGAAGGGGCCAATCGATAGACGTGTGCCTGGCCGATTCCGGTTACACCTGGATGGAGGACACTCTCATCGCCTACCTGGCGGAGGGTATCGCGCCCCAGCGCCGCGGCAACCGGGGAAGGGGCGCCCCGATGAACAGCTATAAGACCAGCAACGGTTGGGTCTACGTTATCGCATCTCAAAAGAACCAGTGGGAGCGCCTCTGCAAGCTCCTGAACAAGCCCGAATGGCTGGCGGACCCGGAGTTGCAAGAGGGTGACGGCAGGATGCGGAAGATAGAAATGCTGGACGCGGAAATCGAGAAGTGGACCCTCCAGCACACCTCGGAAGAGGTGGAGCGGCTGATGAACGAGGCGGAGATCACGTGCGCCGCCGTCAACGATATTCCGACGGCGGCCGAGAATCCCCAACTGTGGGGGCGGGAGCTGCTGGTGGAGGTGGACCACCCCTACGACGACGGCAAGGTCCTCGCTCCGGGTATGGCCATCAAGCTGGGTAAGAGCGGGCATGTCATCGGCCCTCTATCCGCGCCCGGCCAGCACAACGAGGAAATCCTCACGGGTCTTCTGAATTACACCAAAGACGACATGGACCGGATGAAAGAGGAAGGAGTCATCTAGCGGCGGCTGGGCCTACCCATCCACCGTTTTCTACTGTCTACGAGGAGGTATCTTCATGGCGGAAATCAAATCAGCCCTCGAAGGAATAAGGGTGCTGGACCTGGGCCGGCACCAGGCCGCCCCGAGGGCCGCCCATATCATGGCCAGATTGGGCGCCGAGGTGATCAAGATAGAGCCCCGGGGCAACAACGAGACCCGCACCGCGCTGCCGAGGGTACGGGGCCTGAGCACCCACTGGATATCCATGAACGCCGGGAAGAAGAGCCTGAGCATGGACCTGAGGACCGATAAGGCCAAGGAGATTCTGCGGGAGCTGATAAAGGTCTCCGACGTGTTCATTCAGAATTTCCGTCCCGGCACCATCGCCAAGATGGGGTTCTCCTGGGATGTGCTTAACGCCCTTAACCCCCGAATCATCATGTGCAACATCTCAGCCTACGGCCAATACGGCCCCTTCAACGAGCGGGTCGGCCTGGATGTTGTCGGTCAGGCCATGAGCGGCCACATGTCGCTCACTGGTTACCCGGAAACACCCCCGGTGCGCAGTTTCTTCTCCCTGGTGGACCGCACCACCGCGCTCCACGGCGTCATCGGCGTGCTCGCCGCCCTGAATGCCAGGGAGCTTACCGGCGAGGGACAGACCGTGGACGTCTGTTTGGCGGACTCGGGCTATAGCTGGATGGAAGACACCCTCATCGGCTACCTGTCGGATGGCACCGTGCCCGAGCGCCGCGGCAACCGGGCTCGGGGCGGCCCGGCGAACACCTTCCTCACCAAGGACGGCTATATCCTGATTCTGGCGTCCAACAAGAATGTCTGGGAGCGGCTGTGCCGCCTCCTGAACAAGCCGGAATGGCTCGCGAACCCGGAATTGCAGACCCAGGACGGCCGAATCAAACACGTTGAGATGCTGGAGCGGGAGATAGGCGAATGGGTCAGCCAATACACCATCGACGAGGCGGCGAAGATCCTCAATAAGGCGGAAATAGCCTGTCAGCCGGTCAACGACATTCCTCGGGCTACTCAGGAAGCCCAACTCTGGGATCGAGGGCTCCTGTGGGAAGCAGAGCACCCCTACGACGGCGGCAAGGTCCACGTCCCCGGAATGGCCATAAAACTCAGCGATAGCAATCCGCCACAGGGGCCGCTATCCGCTCCGGGACAGCACACGGAAGAACTCCTCACCGGCGTCCTCAAATACTCGCAAGAGGATGTCGAGCAGCTACACCAGGACAAGGTGGTATACAAGATACAGCCGGGTATTCCCGAATGAGCTGACGTTTTCACCCGGGAGGGTCCTTTACCGTCGGCCCCGGCTTTTCGATTTTCGGAAGGCCGGGGCAAGGCGGTCATGGCCTTTGGCGGAGGGTCTAGGCTGCTAAAAAAGACTGTCCGCCAGGCTCCTCTCAATGCTGATAATTGTCCTTCTTGGATATTGACCCAAGGGACGGGGGCAAGGCCATTGTCATTCTGAAGCGAAGGGAAGAATCTCGGTGTGACAGCGCTGAACTGCTCCTCGGAATGACAGTGCTGAACCGCTCCTCGGAATCATTCATTCTGGTTGCCACCAGCACCACGGCCGACGAAAATGGGAGTCATCCCGAGTCCTTCGCGGGAAGGAAGAGGGATCTGGGGAGGTGGAGGAGAAGCCCCAGCGCAAATGCCTAGCCGCTGCGGCTGGCGCGGCACGACACTTTCGTACCAATGACAGCGCTGAACTGCTCCCAGAAACGGTGGTGTCGGTTTGCTCGTGGAAATGGCGGCGTGGCTTCGCCCTTCGGAATGACGGTCTTGAGGCGAAGCTGTGAAAGCGGTCCCGCAGCCGATTACCGGTAGCCTTCCTCAGGGTCTGCAGTTCGCTACACCTTTCTGGTGGCGGCGTTCTCCCCGGCGATGCGGCCGAACGCGATGCACTCGCTGATGTTGCCGCCTCCGGCGTAGAGCAGGCCGAATATGGACCCAAACTCCCCGGCTGAATAGAGCCCGGCAATCGGATCGCCGTCCACGTTCAACACCTGGGCCTTTTCGTTGCGTTTTGCCCCTCCCTGGGTGTTCATCCCTCCCGGCCACATGCGAATGGCGTAGAAGGGCGGCGCGTCGAGGGGAGTCAGGTCACTCGCGTCGCGGCCGAAATCGGAATCGTGGCCCCCGGCGCAGTAGCTGTTGTAGGTTGAGATCGTCTTGCCGACGGTGTCTGAATCCATGCCAAGGGCGCCGGCCAGATCTCGAACCGTGTCCCCGACGGAAATCCAGCCCCGTTCCAGCTCCACCGAGTTGTCCTGGCTCCAGGCATAGGCCTGCATCGGTCCGGTGATGCCACTGCTCAAGACCGGCACCGGCCCCGCGCTCATCCGCTTCCGGTCGAAGATCAGGTAGCTGGGTACCCGGGGATAGTCCAGCTTCCGGCTATCGAAAAGCGCGGCTTCGTAGTACAGACCGTGGTTGCTGAACTCCTCACGGGTGAACCGGCGGCCGTACTTGTCCACCATAATGAACCCGCAGGGCTGTTCGATGCGGCTTCGTCCCATCGACATGCTTATCGCCACCGGAAGCTCGGGAAACTTGGCTACGTACCGGCCCGACACGCTGTTCATGTGCCATAGTTGGGCTCCCACGTCCATGGACATGCGGACGCCATCTCCCGTCGCCGACTCGCTGCCGGCGAAATGGGATGGGTAGACCCTAAGAAAGTTGAACTTCATCTCCTCGTCGAACTCAAACCCGCCCAGGGTCAGAATCACGCCCCTGGTGGCCCTGATGTTGATCTTCTTTCCCGGGTCCTCCCCGGTGGACGCCTGGACCCCCAACACCTCGCCTTTGACGCTCGTGAGGAGCTTGAGGGCGCTGGTAGAATACATCACCTCGATGCCCTGGCCCTGGACCGCGTCCTTGAAGACCTTCATCATCCCAATTCCGGCATCGGGAAAACGGCAGACCCCGAAGCAATCGGCCCCCGGAAAGTCGTTCTCCGGCCTCCGGGCCGTCTCCGTTAAGGTCCCTCCGAGTCCTTCCACCCAGGTCTTGTTGAACAGCGCGTACTCGATATAGGCTTCAATCGGTTTATCTTCCGGCCAGCTGTTGGAAGGGGAATACAGAAGGCTGGTCTCCAGGTGGGACATGGCCCTGAAGTACTTCCGGGCTTCGCCGCGGTCGGAAAAATTCAGGAACCCGCCGGCGGCCATGTGGCTGGTGGAGTAGTGCTTACCCTCCTCCTGTTTTTCGATGACCAGCGCCTCAACCCCCCTTTCCTGGACGGTCAGGGCTGCCGCGGCGCCGGCGGCGCCGTAGCCTACGATCAAGACCTCGGTCTCCCGGTCCCATTTGCCATCGATTATGAGCATTCGTCCGACTCCTCGCGCTGCGGCGCTGTTTTCCATTTGCCGGTGGGCCGGGGACGGCCCGCACACCGGGTCAGCCGACGGTGATGACGCCCAATCCGTCCGCGATCTCGATAGTGGTCCCGAAGGGCTTGGACATGCTCTGGAACCGCTCCAGTATCTCTCTGGCCACCGCGCCCTGGGCCATGACCGGCCGCCCCCGCTGGCCCATGGGCAGCCCCATTCCTAGATCGATGGGATGCAGTTCGATGGTTTTGAGCCGCCCGGCCTCCCAGTTGGCCAGGGCCACGATGCTTTGCCAGTACACGGCCCCGACGTCCTGACCCCGGGTCTGTTTGCCGCTCCTAGCGTCATAGTAGTCCGCCGGGGTGGCTTCCCACCAGTCCAGCCCATACCTGGAGTAGGCGTCGGATGGTTGGAGCAGGACGGTGTCGTTCTGAAGGATGAAGTCGCCGATGCTGTAGAAGATGGGTTTGCCGTTGTAGATCTCGATGCCCTTGTCCCGGTGGGGGCCGTGGCCGATGAAGACATCGGCGCCCGCGTCGATGACGGCATGGGCCAACTCGATCAGGTGGTCGGCGGGTTCCGACGAGGAGGCGCCATGGTAGCCGCAATGGAAGCTGAACATGACCCAGTCGGCCATCCGGCGGGCGTCTCTCACATACTTGAGATTCTGCTTGAGGTCTTCCGGGTCCATCATGGTGGTCTGGCCATAGCCTTCGCCCACGCGGAACTTGGGGGGTGCGATCCGCCGGCTGGCCCCGAACCGGAAGAACTCGCCGGTATCGGCCCACTTCTCTTGAGGCCACCTTCCCTGGCGGCGGGCGACCTTGCCCTGTTCCCAGCCTAGGGCCTCGCTGATGCGCTTGAGGTCGTTCATCGAGGCCTGGTCGATGGTGTAGGCCTCTTCCACGTGGATGAAGTTGACGCCGGGCTTGCCCTTCATGTCGGGGCGCTGGTTCACCGCCTCGCCGCCGGGCACCTGAAGGTGGTCGCACGCCGCCAGGAGGGCAACGCGCCCCTTGGCCGTATCCACGTAGGCGGGGGCCCGGGCCAGCGCCAGGTTGGCGCCGGTACCCGCGTGGGGCAAGCCGAAGTCGTCGAAGTTCTCGATGTTGACCAGCACACCGGTCTCACCGTAATCGTAGGCGTGGTTCATGGCGCAGGCCGCGATGTCGAATCCCGCCCACTGCAGCTCGCCGATCATGCTCGGCTCGGCCCGCATCCAGGTGCCGGGGTGTTCTATCCCCGGACAGCCTTCATAGTCGTGGAACAGCATCTCGGCGTTGGTGAAGCTCACGTCGGCATCGCGGAGCAGGTCAATAACCTTCAGGAAGCCCTCCTCGGTGAACGGAGAGAGGCTCCTCGTGATGAGGGACTCCCCGGTGAGCGCCATGGTAATGTCGTTGCTTTGCGAATCGTAGAGCATGATTCCTCCTCTCGGTTCGTGACGCCGCAATGCCGGTCGCGTGGCCGAGACCGGTACGCCGAATGGGCCGGTCCAACTCAGCGAATTCGCATTGATCGGTCAATCAACAGAAGCGCTGTCAATACCGACAGTTATAGGCATGTCCCAACCTGTTGTCAACGCCGCCGGTCTGAATCGGGTCCGCTCGCCGCGGCCGGTGTAGCCGTGGGACGCCTCTTCGGGCGATGGGGCATGAGAGATGGGAAAGGCTGGGGCGCAGAGGTATGCCGGAGGAAGAACTAGGGGAAGAATGCTCGGAAGCTGCCGTCGGGTGCCGGAGTTGGGACTGGCCAGCCCGGTCCGAAGAGGTGTTCCGTGGACCGGCGAAGACTCGGCTAGTGGGTGGCCATCAGGCACAGCCGCCGGGGAGGGCACGATTGATGAGAACGGTGGGATTCACGGCGCTCGGCGGACGCTCGTCCACGGTGCCGGACGGAGAATCATCGCCGGGCCGGACCGCGGCAAACGGACCGGCCCGGCGACGCATGACTGGTCAGCCGCCAAGGGAGCAATTCTTGGTGCTTAACCAAGTTAGATGCCAGCGATCGGACTCGCCTACGCCCCGTTCTTGCTCTCCACGACGATCGCGTAAACGTCCCGAGAGCCCACGTTTTCAACCTGGTGGGTCCACTCCTCGTGCCACATAACGTGCCCGTCGGGAATGTCCGCCTCCATGACCTCTCCGTTCGGGAGATGTATCTTAACCGCGCCGCCCTTGACGAAATAGGCGACCTCCGAGGGGTGTGAGTGTACCTCGTCCTTCTCGCCCGCCTTCAACGTCATCTCCAAAACCCTGACGTGGTCGTTCTCCAACAGTGTCTTGTAGTGTGCAGGGGACGCCTGGACCGGGTCTATGTACGTCATGACTTCTCCTATTTTAGTGCCGGTTTTAGATTATGCGGTTGGTTCCGTGCGGTTTGTCGGCCTACTGCTCCGGTGCGGGAAGGACGCCCAGTTGCTGAATCATGCCGAATTGGTCCACCTCTTGCCACATCTCCGCGAACTCGCCCGTGGCAACCCGGAAGTAGTCGAACCCGGTGGCCGAGTTCTCTTCGAACACGCCGGTATGTCCTTCGTACATGAAGTGTAAATGGCCCTGGTATAACGGAGGTCCATGGTGCGTTGGTGACCCAGCGTTGGCCCGTCGAGCGTGGAGTTAGCTCTGGTTTGCGGATCAGGCGCTGGAGTCCACCCCTCCTCCCCCGGCTTGATCGCAAACACTCGGCCGCCGCCAATCCGCGGTCTCGGGCCGGGTCCGACGGTGCCCGTCCCAGGCCTTCGCTCTTGAACCGAGGATGCTGTCCTGGGTTTTTCAAGAGGAATCGGCCTTTGGAACGAGGCCCTATATCAATAGTCGGGTATGCGACGCGCCATGAATAGGTGCAAACACATCAAAGATGCGAGGAACCGGGGCCAAACAGCAGGATCTAGATAAGCCGCTTACGGGAAGCGTAGACCACGGCCTGGAGGCGGCTGTCGACTCCTAGTTTCGTGAGGAGCCTTGAAACGTGATTGCGTGCGGTGAGGGGCCGTATGCTCAGGGTCTCGGCAATCTGCTGGGTGGTCGTGCCGGCTGCCAGCAGGCGGAGCACCTGTATTTCTCGCCTTGAGAGCTTCGGCAGTGGTGTGGGGTCCTCTTCGACTTCCTCCACCGGGTCGCCGTTCTCTTCGCTCAAGAGTTGGTGGAGCGTGGTGCTGGCCTTTCGGGCGAACTCCTCGATGCGGCGGCGCTCGCTCACATCCCGGAAGAGGTAGAGGACCTGAAAGTCGTGCCGGTTCTTCCGGGACACGGCCACGGTCACGTTGAGGCGCTTTTCCAGGCCGGTGGTAGCCGTGCACAGGAGATCGTAGTCCACCGTCGTTCGGCCCCGGCGAGCATTGGCCATCACGGGGCAATCAGGCCTGCAAATGCGGTAATTGTCGGCGTCCTTTCCTCCCAATATCTCATAGCAGGGCCTGCCGACCACATCCTTGGCCGCATGACCAAGCAATTGCTCAGCGCTGGCGCTCCAGTACACGATCTTTTGTCCTGGGTCTACGGCAAAGGCCCCGTCGTGGGTCAGAAGGTCTTGCCACTTGTGAAGGTCAATGTTGTTCGCGCTATCTTTTGCCATGAGATGCTGCCTCCGGTATATGTATTGATGATAACACATCAATCAAGCTGGTAGAAAGGGCAGCGGGGCCCTCCAGTGAGGGAAGGAGGGATCTTGAGAATGGGCCGGTTTGACAGTGGACGTTTACGTGAGGCCGGGGCGGCCGAGGTTGAGGACGAAAGAACGGCAGCGTGCCGGCCGGGAGGGAGAAAGTGACCGGGCCGGGGGCGGAAGAACCGGTGCCTCGGCCGGTGGGCGCCGTCACGGCGCCCGCCGGCCGGAAAGCGCGGCGGGGGCGGGCTGTGTTTGAAGCGCCCGACCGGTTTGTGGCTCTGGGTGTAGCCTGAGTCCTAAGCTAAATGACCTTTTCCTCTTTGAGCCGGGCCAGCTCCTCTTCACCGTAGCCGAAGAACTCTCGGAACACCTCGGCGTTGTGCTCGCCCAGGAGAGGTGAGGTGGTGACATCGGAGGGCGAGTCGGAGAGCTTGATGGGGTTGCCAGGCAGGTTGAGGGTCCCCCTCTTCTGGTGCTCCACGGGGGTGATCATCCCCCGCTGGAGGAGGTGCTCGTCCTGGTGCAGGTCCACCGCGTTGAGGGTGGCCCCGGCGGGAACACCGGCCGCGCCCAACAGCTTCATCACCTCGTACTTGTCCCGCTGCATGGTCCAGCTTTCGATCATCCCGTTCACCTCGTCGGCGTGGTCGACGCGCCACAGGGGATCGGAGTAGTTGGCGTCTCCCAGCAGGTCCTCCCGTCCGATGACCTCCAGCAGGGCGTCCCACATGCGGGGCCGTACCGGCTGGGTGTAGATGTAGCAGTAGTCATCCGGGCCGCCCGGCTTGCACTTGTAGATGTCGCCGGGCACTCCGCCGCCAACGACCGTGTTGCCCGGCCGTCCAACGGGATTTCCCGTCTCGTAGTAGCTGCGCAGCCGGGGGCGGCAGAAGTTCACGATGCAGTCCTGCATGGCGACCTCCACCACCTGGCCCTTACCTGACTGCTGCCGCTGCCACAGGGCCCCCAGAATGCCGATGGCGGCGTGGAGGCCGGTACCCGTGTCGCCGATGGTCGGGCCGGGTTTGAGGGGAGGGCTGCCGGGGAACCCGGTCATGGTCATGGCGCCGCCCATGGCCTGGGCAATCATGTCGAAGGCCTTGAAGTCGCTGTAGGGCCCGTAGCTGCCAAACCCCTTGATGCGGGCCATGATGATCTTGGGGTTGACCTCACTGAGTACGTCGTAGCCCAGCCCCAGCCTTTCCATGGCGCCCGGGGCCATGTTCTCGGCCACGATGTCCGCCTGGCGCACCATGTCCAGGAACATGGTCTTACCCGTCTCGCTCCTGAGGTTGAGGGTCACACTACGCTTGTTCAGGTTCAGTACGATGAAGTAGTAGCTGTCGACCCCGGGCACGTCCGTTCGGCTGCGCCGGCCTGGGTCGCCCTGGTTGGGCTCCTCCACCTTGATGACGTCGGCCCCGAGAAAGGCCAACGCCTCGGTACAAGAGGTGCCGGCTTCGAACTGAGTGAGGTCGATTACCTTTATTCCCTCGAGAGCTTTTGCCACTTTGGGACCTCCTCTATCTTGCGCTGGGCGGCTATTTCGTCCTACAGGTTAGCATACATAACCCCTCCGGCGCACGCCGGGTCAAACTGGGGAAGAGACTAGTGAGAAAGAGGGGCTTCGGAGACGGGTGGGTGGCCCGGTGCGGTTCAAGAGATCAACGGGATGCCCGGCACGCCGGACAACGGTCACTCGCCGGCCACCCGGCATTGCGGCCCCAATGGGGCCTGGGCCGCCGCGAGAGTAATGAGGGGTTTGGCGCCTTACTTTTGCAACGGGCAGGTGGGTAAGACCATCGCGTTCCGGGTGGCTAACGGTGCGCCCGGACTTGGTCGCCTAGCCACCATCTCTAAAGGAGGCCGTTCTCGGTCCTTCGACAAGCTTAGGACGAGCGGGTTCTTTCCGTTCCCGCGGGTCTTCCCCGTTCGTGGTGAGCTTGTCGAACCACCAGACCTAGGTCCTTCGACAAGCTCAGGACGACGGTTACACAACTTACCCTGGCCCGTGGGTATCACGGTCTCGATGCGGACGCGCCCGTTCTCCACGGTGGCCCGTTCAACGACCAGCCTCAGTAGCTGCTGGCGCTGCTCGAAGGTCAGGGCATCCAGGCCCTTTGTCACTTGGTGACAGAACCGGTCCAAGTCCGCGAGGGCGCTTCGGCTATCTTGCTGTTGCTGCTGTCGCCGGTCAAGCTCCCGGGCGCACTCTTCCAGGTGCTCGCGCCGGTCGGCTAGCTTCCTGATCTCGTCGTCGTAGCGCTCCAGGTCCATCACCTCGTGGATGTAGGCGTCAGTGACCCGGTCTTCCTGGGTCTTGACCCGCTTCAGAGCCACGGCCAGCTGTTTTCGCTCCACATCAACTTTCTCGGGGTCCACCGCAGCCTCAGCCCGCCGCCGGTACTCCTCGGCCAGCACCTCCGGCTGCCGCAGGGCTTCCGTGACCGCCTCCCATACGGCATCTTCTAGCGGTCCGGCTGAGACGAACCCAGGTTTGCATCGCTTACCCGTGGAGGAGATAGACGGGTCGCGATTCTGGCACCGATAACCCCGGTAGCCGCGAGCAGTGTTGTTGTAGTAGCCGGTGTAAGCGCCTCCGCAGCGAGGGCAGCGGATAAGGCCCCGGAGCAGGTACTGGTGCCGCTTGTTGTTGCGGCGGGAGTGGAGGGAGTTCTCCGCCAATTGGTCCTGGGCAGCCTGCCAGGTAGGGTCATCGACTATGGGGGGCACTGGTATGGATATCTCCTCGTGCTCCGAGTGGCGGTAGCGATAGAACCCATTGTAGACGGGATTGGTGATCATGCGGTACACGGCCATCGGCTGCCACCGGATGGCCCTCCTGGCCGTCGGCACCCCTTCTCGCGTGAGACGCTGAGCTATAGCCCAGGTGCTGAGCCGATCTTCCAGTAGCAGCGTGTACATGCGTCTAACTACGGCGGCCTGGTATTCATCTATCTCTAGCCGGGCCCTGCCGTTCTCGCTTTTCTTGATCCAGCGATAGCCGTAGGACGCGTGCCCACCTACCAGAGGTGGACCCCATCAGTTGGACAGGATTGGGGCGATATTAAGCGAGAGTCCCGCTGTCCCACCACAGTTTACCATTGCTCTTCTGGGAGACCACCCCCTCTCGAA
>Ga0187827_10000429_pt1 | contig 66873 bp, 65 predicted proteins | sample ETNtaG_39_FD_167969 | JGI IMG/M metagenome (GOLD analysis project Ga0187827, IMG submission 167969) | Marine microbial and viral communities from oxygen minimum zone, Eastern Pacific Ocean - ETNP2014_SV_150_PacBio MetaG (Illumina Assembly) | ecosystem: Environmental > Aquatic > Marine > Hypoxic... | reverse complement strand
GTGGCTGCACGAATCTCAACACCTACGCGACACCCTACCGCGCTTCCTTCGCCGCATGCAAGACGCTGGTCATGCGGGGGCCACGCTTGTGCCGGTGCCTGTCAGGGTCGTGTCGTTGCTCTCGCCGGGGGGCGTGAGCCGACCGGCACGGGCAGCGCTGTCAAGGGCGACAGTGCGGGCTCGGACATCCGGGCAGTCACCTCCGCAGTAGGAACGGCAGCAACGAACGGCTTCATGCGGCGCTCCTCAGGGGAACAGGGTGTAGACGCAAGCATACCCTGCTGAGCGACAGCGAGGCGCTACGGGCAGGGTCGCCGGTCGTCCTGGCGTGTGCCCGTCAGCGCCCCGTGGCCATCCAAGGCCGCAGTCTAGCCACGCAGCACGACGCGTGCTGAGACTCAGTCGATAGCTTGGGTTCAGTGAGGACGAGGCTTACGGCTCAGGCGGGTGCGCCTCGTCCCACTCATTGAGACGGCGGTGGAGGTGGAGGCGGCGGCGCGCCCGATGTGGCCCGTCCTTGACGGGTCGGACGGAGGACGATAGAATCGCTCGTCAGTAATGGGACTGAGTCTCAATCTCATTAAGGCCTCGTCCTGAGAAAGGAAATCTAATGGGTCCGTCAACTCGTCGAGCACTGGCCACGGTTAGGATCTTCGTCATCGCCCTGAGTCTCCTGCCGCTTGTGAGCGGATCTGCTCGCGGCCACGAGGCTGCGGAACCGGTGGGGCAGTCACCTTCGGCATTGGATGGCATCCTAATCCTCGCGCACGGCGGACGTGCGGAGTGGGACGCCGAAGTAGACCGTGTCGCCGAGGCTACGCGCGCCGACGCGCCGACGGCGGTGGCGTTCGGTATGGCGAACCGAGCGTCGATGCAGAACGCTGTCGATCAGCTGATCGCCGACGGGGTCGATCGAATCACGGCCGTACCGCTCTTCGTCTCGTCGTACAGCTCGGTTGTCCGGGCCACGGAGTACTTGCTCGGGGTCAGGGCCGAGCCGCCGCCGCAGCTCGCGATCTTCGCGCGCATGTCGCACGGCGCACGAGCTGGGGAAGGCGCAGCGCACGAGGCCGACCCCGACCTCGGTATGACGCCGGTGACCTCGTCGGTTCCGATCCGGATGACGGCGGCGCTGAACGACCACGCGATCGTCGGTGACATCCTCCTTTCTCGCGCGCAGGCGGTCTCGACGACGCCGAGTGCGGAGGCCGTTATTCTCGTGGCGCACGGGCCGAGCAGCGACGATGACAATCAGCGATGGCTTGCCGACATGGAACGACTCGCTCCGCATCTCGCGCCGGGTGGTTTCAGCCGCGTGGAGTGCTTGACGGTCAGGGACGACGCCGAGGGTGCAGTGTGGGATCGTGCGAAGGCTGAGCTCAGACAGCGCGTCGAGGCGGCGCACTCAGATGAGTTGTCGCCCCTCGTCGTTCCGCTGGTGCTCTCCTACGGCGGGATCGAGGAGGGGATTCGAGAGCGCTTGGAGGGCCTCAAGTACCAGATGGCGCCGCTGGGGCTGCTACCCGATGAGCGGATCGCCGAGTGGGTCAGGGCGGTCGTGTTAGAGCGCGACTGGCGGGGGTTGCTACGGCGTCACACGGAGCAGGCCAGCAGATCCTCCGGCGACTACTGGTGGGTCGGCTGACCTTCACACCCACCGAGGACGACACAGGCCGCTACTACACCTTCCACGGGACCGGAACGCTCACGAAACTGGTGGGTGGACTGGTACCACAAAAGTTGGCGTCCCCAACGGGATTCGATACGTTGTGGAAGGGCGAGTCACGCGGTCGCGTGAAGGCAGCGTAGTCCGTGGGGATGCGGCAGGCTTCCAGAGTGCTGCCAGAACCCGACGTTCGGGTTGTTTGGGACGATCTAAAGATGAGGCAGGGTTGAGGGCGTTCCCAGCGGCGGTCGCCGTCTACCGTCCTGTCGGCACCCGCGCCTGGAGTTCGGTGAACCAGTGCTGAGGACGCCGAGGATCGAAGGTTCAAGCCTGGCTCACTCGGGTTAATCGACATGCGGAAGCGCACCGCTGCCCACTCCGCTACGCGGTGAGGACGGATGAGCTGGCGGACGTCCCACCCTTTCGGCAGGAACCGCTCGACTCCGGCGGCGGCGAATTCTTCCGCCCCGGCCACCGCGCTGTTGCCGACGAGTGTGATCCCCGGCCTGACCGTCCGGAGTGCACTGACCAGCTCGCCAAGATTGATACCCGGCATCCGGGGCCGCGTCCGCTTCCGCAGACCGTTGGCGCCTTCCTCCAGATCCCGCCGCCGCTTCAGTTCTGCCGCGCGCGCGACTGTCGTGGACGTTGTGCGGGCCGACTCCTGAAAGAGCTGACCGGCAAAACGAAACTTCCACCACCAGACGCCGCCACGTCGATATAGCATCGCTTCTCTCCCTTGCAGCTATCGCGCCCGAGGCTTTCTCAGCCAGCCCCGCGCTTGTGCCACAGTGATTCCGAACCGCCCGGCGATTTCCTTGACCGACACACCGTCACGCTGCAGCCGTCTCGCTGCGGTCTTGCGGTCGCGATAGGCCGTGTGCCGACATCGTGCGGAACAGAACTCCGCATCGTCACGCACTCCGAGCGGACCCGTGGACACCTCAAACCACACAACCGGACAGCTCCTGGCCGGACACTTCCGGAATCGCTTGTCTTCTTCTACCGCCGTTGCCAACTGTAGCCACATGGCTCCAAGCAAATTGTTGGGGCCAATTAGAATCTCACCGCCAGACATTCCAACGTGGACACCTGACCGTAGTCCCTTGGTGATTCCCTGGTCTCGGAGTGCCGTCGCAACTTCTAAGGGACGATCCTGACTCGCTCGTTCAATCTTTATGGCGGTAAAAGGGAAGCCCCAACCGACCATGTCGAACCGGGCCGTCTTACCTGACCATGAGATAAGAGCGTCGATGGTGTCGACATTTCTATGACTGGGATGGAGCGGCCGCGCGCGCCTAACTACTCCCCACGGCTTGATTGAAGAAAAGCGACACATCGCTCCACCAAGGTTCACGTACCTCAAAAAACAGAGCGTGCCCGTCATCCGCATACGGCGGATAGACCGTTAATTCGACATCCTTTCCGGCATCGATCAAGGCACTTTCAACCATTCTTGACAAAGCCACATGGTCGACCACGTTGCCACCGTTTAGCTGTTGGTCGTTCTCGGCTACATAGATACGGACCGGCGCTTGAATACGCGTCACATCAGCCAATGTACTTTCCAATGCGCCATTCCCATGAGCAGGCGCACAGACGACGATGCCACGCACAGTATTTCCAAGGCTGACCGCAGCCTGTAGCGTCAATAGCCCACCGCGAGAAAATCCAATAATGCCGAGACGATTTGAATCGACGAGCTCCTCTGTACGGAGGGCCTCGAACTCTTCGAGAACAGATGCCAGTTGCCCGTTCAACGACACGCTGTTGGGGCGGCGCAGTGACCAAGCAACGTAACCGATCTCGGCAAAGCTTCGGCAGACCCCCTCAAGGTCACCGCCAACCGCATCTCCCAAACCACCGTGGTTGTACAAGATGCCAGGAAATGGCCCCGTGCCGTTCGGACGACAACGATACGACCCGTTGGCGAGTATCTCGACTGTGGGTGCACCGGACTCTTCTGAGGGCGCTAATGGATTGGAAACACTGTCATCGGTTCCACATCCCACGAACAGAACAAGGCAGACACCTATGAACCGCCTGGCCCGCGTACCGCCGAATACATGAAGAGCCCCTGCTGATTGCTGCGCGCAAGCCGATTTCCTGGGACGGAGGATCCGCGAATCGAATGGCAGACCCACTGGAACCGTGGTCTGCGTCGAGAACTTTACTTTGTCCAACGCGTTTTATTTCCTTTCTGTCTAATTAATCGATGTGTTTGGAACGCCGAAGTCAAGCCGCTCTGACCCGCCCCCTGCGGCCGTTCCACTTGTTAAGAGAGTGCGAAGCTCATATGTAGCCCGACGCCTGGTGCTGGCGTGACGGCCTCCGGCGCTGGAGGACGATAGCCCAGCGCGCTGGGCGGTCGAACGGTGTTGTACTCCCGTGGCGGGCCCTGCGTCCCTCGTCGCCAACCGCGTACAGACCGCGACCATCGACCTCTATGCTCAGCTTCATTCTGCCCGATTGGTACGAATACCCAACACCGCTCCCCCGTCGTCGGCCTCACACATCCGATGTCCCCTGCCTCCTCCGTCGAGTTCGTCGCTGACCTGTTGGCTGTCCCTGACACTCACTGAGCTTCCACAGGCGCTCGATCTCGCGGGGAAACATCGGGTCGTCACCGATTCCGCCCGCGTCCGCAATTGCCCGGAGGAGGTCGCGCCCATGCCTCTTTTTGTCGGCTGCGAGATCGTCGGAGAGTTCGGTGGCTTCCTTCAGCTTCTGGTCGAAGCGGGCGCGCAGTGACTCGGGATCGCCGTCCCGAACAGTCTGTAGGACTACGGCGAACTTCCCACCATTCGGCCCACGAGCTTCGCGGGGTCGGCGTCGGGCTTCGGACGAAACTTCTGCGAGCGGTCGTTGGCAATTTCGGTGATGTACAGATTGCCCTCCTGATCGACACTGATCTGGTGTAGGCCATCGAATTGCCCAGGCAGTGCGCCCGGTCCGCCGATATCCAGGATGTACCTTCCATCGAGGTCGTACTTGACGAGTCTGTTCGTCGTCCAGTCCGCCACCCAGACGTGATCGTCCTCCGTGACGATGTGGGCGAGGACCTGCGAGTTGTGACCCGTGGGCCACATGTCCAGGAACGCGCCGTGCTCGTCGAAGACCTGCATCCGGCTGTGCTCGCGATCCGCGACGAAGACGCGGCGGTCCCGGCTGATGCCGATACTGTGGACGGACCAGAACTCATTCGGGCCCGGGTTGGCCGGGTCGACCGGCGGCCGGCCCCAGTCCAGGAGGAAGTTCCCGTCGGCGTCGAACTTGGCCACGCGCGTGCCGGCGTAGCCATCGGCGACGAAAAACGTGCCGTCGGGAAGCCAGGCGATGTCGGTCGGACGGTTGAAGTTGTTCGGGCCGCGACCGGGCACGCCGCGTTCGCCCATCGTTCTCACCAACTGGCCGTCGTTCGTGAAGATGTTGATCTCGTGCATGTCGTCGTCCACGATCCAGATACGCTGCTCGGGATCGTAGGGATTGATCAACACCTTGTGCGGGCCGCGACCCACCTCGCCGAGCCCAGAACCCCGCGGCGGGGCCAGGTACGCGTCGTGCTGGAGCCATTCCTCGATGGCATAGCCATCCCGATCGACCGCGAAGATGATGTGGTGCCGGCGCATCTCATAGCCGTACTCGTTTCCGGCGTAGGGGCGCCTTCCCGTGTTCGTTCGGCGCGGGTCGAGCAGACAGGCGCAGGTCCACGGCTCGGCACCGGGCGGCAGCGCGATCTCGCCGCGCTGCCCGACCCAGACCTTGTCCGGAGTCTCGGCCCAGACTCCTGAGCCCGAGCCCCAGGTCCACCCGTTGTGCGACAGATCGTCATCGGGCAGGGGCTTGGGCCAGTTCTCGACGACCTCGTAGTCGCCCATCTCCACGGCTTGCGCCGTCAGCGTCGGAGCCGACTCGGTCTCCGGGGCGCCGCCGCAGCCACTCACGGCCAGGAAGGCCGGCAGCCCCATCGCCACGAACACCATCGCCTGCGGATGTCTCAGGTACATCGCCACACTCCGTGATGCGAGGTCGTCGCGGAGGGCCCGCGAGACGGCCGTCGCTGGACCGGGTGGCCGCCGCTGACCGGTCATGGAACCCGGCCGAGAAATCGAGCCAACATGCTACTTCCGGGTTCGGCTGTCAATGAATGACGACCCGGCCGGCCGTGCACCCGTCGGCCTCCGTCCAGAACTTCTTGACAGGCGACATCATCCCTTGTTCACTGACCCCCATGCGACCCGATGAGCCCGTTCGGAGCCTTCGGCTTTGGAGTCGGCCCTGGCAGGCGGCATCATGCGCGTTCGGCGTAACGGTGGCCCTCCTGCTGCTGGCGCAGGCGGCATCCAGCCAGTCGCCGGCACCCACGGAACAGGCCAGGGTCCCGACGAGCTATGCGAACGTGCACGCGGCGCCGGGCTCGGGCTCGGTGCCGCTGGTGCTCGTCCCGCGCGGGACCGTCCTGCCGATCGTAGGGCGACGCGGCGAGTGGGTCCAGGTGCAACTCTCGCCGGAGCTCAAGCAGACCGGGATGGTCATGCGGTGGTACGAGGGAGCGCGAGAGATCATCAGGCGTGGCCGGCGCATCACCATCGGGGACGAGGACAGTGGCTGGATGCACGACTCGACCGTGGAACTCACTGAAGTAACGTCTCCGTAAGGGTCAGTGCCTACCGTCCCGTCGGCACCCGCGCACTGACGTAGCGCAGGCTAGCAAGCCTAACGGCTGAGGGGTCCATCATGAGACGACAATTCATCACCAACGTCGGCAGCATCATCGGCTGCCTCGCTTTCCTGACTATCGGCCCATCTGCGGTCGACACGGCCGGCGCCCAGTCGGTCGAAGACTTCATCAACCAACTCGAGTGGCGGAACATAGGCCCAGCCAACATGGGCGGCCGGATCGACGATTTCGCCGTGGTCGAGTCAGACCCCGCCATCGTATTCGTCGCCACCGCCTCGGCCGGAGTCTGGCGGACCACCAACAACGGTGTGACCTGGGAACCGGTGTTCGACGATCAGCCGGTTAGCAGCATCGGCGACATCGCGGTCGCGCCATCGGATCCGTCCATCGTGTGGGTCGGCTCTGGTGAGCCGAACAACCGTCAGAGCTCGTCCTGGGCGAACGGCGTCTACAAGTCGACCGACGGCGGCGACACCTGGACGCACGTCGGGCTCGAGGGCACGTTGCACATCGGACGGGTAGTCGTTCATCCCAGCGATCCCGACATCGTCTATATCGCGGCGGTGGGGCATCTCTGGGGTCCGAATGAAGAGCGCGGGCTGTACAAGACAACTGATGGCGGGAAGGCCTGGACGCGCGTGCTGTTCATCGACGAGGACACCGGCATCATCGACGTGGCGATGGACCCGGTCAGTCCGGGAACGCTCTACGCGGCCGCGTATCAGCGTCGCCGCACGGCGTTCGGCTTCAACGGCGGAGGACCGGGCAGCGGCGTCCACAAGACGACCGACGGAGGCGAGACGTGGACCAAGCTCACCAACGGCCTCCCGGACGGCATCACCGGCCGAATCGGACTCGACATCTATCGCTCCGACCCACGCATCGTGTACGCCATCGTGCAGAATGCGGACGGGGGTGTGTTCCGGTCGGAGGACCGCGGGAATTCGTGGACGCGAATGAGCGACACGAATCCGCGCCCGATGTACTACAGCCAGATTCGGATCGATCCATCGAACGACCAGCGCATCTGGGCGGCCGGCGCCCGGATGGTCTACTCGCAGGATGGCGGGAAGACGTTCGTCGATGACTGGATCCAGACGATTCACGGGGACTATCACGCGCTCTGGATCAATCCGGCCGATTCGGACCACATGATCGCCGGTTCCGACGGTGGCGTGCACTACTCCTACGACCGGGGACGGACCTGGGACTTCGTCAATACCATGGCGCTCGGCCAGTTCTACGAGATCGGCTACGACATGGAGACGCCGTACAACGTCTACGGCGGGTTGCAGGACAACGGCAGCTGGGGCGGCCCGGTGCGGACGCTCTACCGGCAGGGCATCACGAACGAGGACTGGTTTCGGGTGGGCGGTGGCGACGGCTTCTACACGCAGGTGGATCCGAACAATCCGACGACGATCTACGTGGAGTCGCAAAACGGCAACGTGTCTCGCCTCGACCTGGAGACGACCGAGCGGAAGCCGATCCGACCCGAGCCGGAGGACGAGAGCGAGCGATATCGCTTCGACTGGAACAGTCCGATCCTGATCTCACCGCACGACTCGCAGACGATTTACTATGGCGGCAACCGGCTCTTCAAGTCGATCGACCGCGGCGACACGTGGACCCGGACCGACGATCTGACCAAGAACCAGGATCGGGACGAGATGCCGATCATGGGTGTGGACGTGACAGACGACACGCCGTCACGCCATGACGGGATCTCCACCTTCGGCCAGATCATCTCCATCAGTGAATCGCCGCAGCGCGAGGGCATCCTCTACGTCGGGACGGATGATGGGAATGTGCAGGTGTCGCAGGATGGCGGAGCAGACTGGCAGGAAGTGGCCGGGCTGATTCCGGGCCTGCCTGAGGGAACCTACGTCAGCCGGGTGCAGGCGTCGCAGCACGCCGAGGGCCGCGTGTACGCCACGATGGACGGTCACCGTAGTGACGACTACAGCGTGTACGTCTATGTCAGTGACGATTACGGTGACAGCTGGCGATCGATCGCGTCGAACTTGCCGGACGGTCACACGATGAACGTCATCCGCGAGCACCCCCGAAACGAGAACCTGCTGGTGCTCGGCGGCGAGTTCGGCGCCTACATCACGATCAATCGGGGTGACGAGTGGCATCAGATCAAGGGGCCCGTGCCGACCGTTCCGGTGGACGACATCGCCATCCATCCGCGGGAGAACGATCTCCTTCTGGGCACGCACGGGCGCAGCATCTGGGTGCTCGATGACATGACGCCGCTCGAGGAGCTCAGCGACGCGGTACTTCGTTCCGACCTTCACCTGTTCGACGTCCGTGACGCGCTGGGCTATCGCATGTTCAGCCACAAGGGCAACACCGGTCACAAGATGTTCATCGCGCCAAATCCGCCCGAGGGCGCGCTGATTCACTACTATCTCCGTGATGAGGTCAACGGAGAGGATGCCGTCGAGATCACGATCCAGGATGGCGCGGGTGAGACCATCCGCACGCTGAACGGTTCGGGCTCGGCGGGTCTCAACCGCGTCAACTGGGACTTGCGATACGAGCCGCCATTACCGCCGACGGACGAGGGCGGGTTTGGCGGCCCGCCACCGGGGCCGCGGGCGCTGCCCGGCAACTACACGGTCCGGATCTCGGCGGGCGGCCGTCAGGCCACCAAGACGGTCAGCGTCTCCGACGATCCACGGATCGACGTGCCGGCGGCCGATCGCCGGGCGCAGCGGGACGCCATGCTCGGGCTCGGCGGGCTGATCGCGCGCCTCGACGCGGCGCACCAGACAGCCGAGAGTCTCCAGACGCAGCTCGGGTCGCTCGCCGAGTCGCTGGAGGACGTCGAGGTTCCTGAAGCGGTCTCGAGTGTGGTCGAGTCAGTGGGCGATCAGGTTGACGAGCTGGAGGACAAGCTCGCGCGTGGCGGCGGCTTCGGCGGCGCCAGGCCGCGCCCGCTCTATGCCCGCATGACGCGAGTCTACGGTAACCTCAACAGCTACACCGAGGCACCCAGCGCCTTCCAACTCGAACGGATCGATTCATATGCCCAGGAGTTGGATGGGTTGGAGGCGGAGCTGAATCAGTTGATTGCGGATGAGATTGCCAATCTGAACACGACGATGGAGCAAAACGGGATACAGGCCATCGCCACTCAGTAGCCGGATCACAGGCGGAACGCGCGGGTAGGCCGGCGATCGCCTCTTTCGCCTTGCTCAAGTAGTCGGCCAAGGCCGCTTTCGAAATCACACCAGCGTTGGGATCGTAACGCCGTCCTACCGTCCCGTCGGCACCCGCGCCTGGAGTGACTGGCTTCCCATTTGCTTCTTGACGTGTGCGAGCACCTCTTCCCACTGGCTCAAGCGCCGCATCACGACGTTACTCTGCTTCCAGTAATCTCATTTCGCGGCGACATCGAGCGCCATGATGTTGACACGGTCCCGCACGTAGAGTGTCGTACTCACTAGTGTCGGAACCGTCCAGGATGTCGCCCTGGCGACCTGCGCCCTCGCCAGGACCTCTAGACCATCGGCAGACAAAGTGACCAGCGCCAACGTGCCGTCCTCGTCCAGAAGGATCACTTTTCCGTCTGCGTTCAGGAAGCTCGCTTTTGAAAACGTCCGGTCCTGCCATGCGATCTCGCCAGTATGGGCATTGATGGCAGTGAGAAAGGCCGGGCCGAAATCGCCGCTGCTTCCGTAGAAGTAGTCGCCGAGTCTCAGTGTGTTTCCAAAGTGTACGCGCATCCTATTGTTGAACCACAACTCCTTGACTTCAGTGCGACCACCCGAGCGTACGAGTTGCAGGACCCGTGTGCCGCCATCGTAGGCGGCGCTAAGAAACAGCAGACGGTCTTCAGGGGACCAGATGGGTGTGGTGATGTTTACACCGGCTTGTGTTGGAAAACCATGGCTCCACAGCGGCTTGCCGTCGTTTGGATCGAATCCATGTGCGCCATCGCCACTGGTTACGACCAGTTGCTCCTCCCCATCGAGCGTAACAAGCAGCGGCGATGCCGGTGCTATGTCCGTGAACTCTCCACTCTTCCACACTACCCGCCCGTCGTCCTGGCGGAAAGCCATGACCCCCTGGCCCGGTCCACCAACCATGGCAATGACGTTGTTCTTGTGGGCAATCGGACTGGGTGCGTAGCCAGGCGGGACAGCCCACCGCATCTGGTTCGGTGGTGCCTGGTACTCTTTGACAAAGCTGTGCGACCACAGAACCTTGCCTGATTTCTTATCGAGCGCGAAGAACTGCTTGTCGGTCGACGCGGCAAACAGACGGTCGCCAACGATGAGAGGTGTGGAGTGCGGGCCGGCGCCGCGGCTGAAATTCATGGTTTCGAGTGACGACGGAAATCTGTACTCCCAGATCGTCTGACCTGACCCGGCGTCGAGCGCAACGACGATCTCCTCGGCGTTCCAGCGATTCCTCACACCGGTCGGCGGTCGGTACATGGTGTAGAGGCGTTCGCCGTCGACGATAATGCTGGAGTGTCCCTCGCCAAGCGGTCGGCTCCAGACCTGTCTCGGACCATCTGACGGCCACGATGTCGCGAGCCCGGTGGCGTCGGAGGTGAAGTTGCCTTGAGGTCCGCCCCATCCGGGCCATTCGGGCGTGGCGACAGCTGGCCGGCGCTCAGTCTGGGCGGTCGGGGTCGCTAGGACGTACCCGGACACGAGCAAAACGCTGATTGTGGCATCCAGCACGCGCATAGCTGCCTCCTGATGAAACCGATCCAAGAACAGCGTGGGCGGCTCACATTCTAGCCGACAGGCCGTGACCTGACCCCCTGAAACCGTTCCAGCCCGAGTGTTAGGATTTCGGGCGCAACGACCAGGAGGCAGGATGCCCAGGAAGCGGTACAGCACGGAGCAAATCGTCACGAAACTGCGCCAGGCCGAGGTCGAGCTCGGCCGGGGGCTGCACGTCCCGCAGGTGTGCAAGAAGCTCAACATCAGCGAGCAGACGTACTACCGGTGGCGAAAGGAGTACGGCGGCTTACGCCTCGACCAGGCGAAGCGGTTGAAGGCCCTCGAGCAAGAAAACACTCGCCTGAAGCGGCTGGTGGCAGACCAGGCGCTGGATAACGCCATTCTCAAGGAGGTGGCCTCGGGAAACTTCTGAGCCCGCCCCGACGCCGGCAGGCGGTGGCGCACGTGCGCCGTCAGCTGCCGGGCGTGTCGGAGCGGCGGGCGTGCCGAGTGCTGGGCCAGCCGCGGGCGACCGAACGCCATCCCGCGGTCGTCCTGGACGACGAGCCGCGGCTGGTGGCGCGGATGATCGCGTTGGCGACGCAGTATGGACGCTATGGGTATCGGCGGGTCACAGGGCTGTTACAGGGCGAAGGCTGGCGCGTGAATCACAAACGGATCGCCCGGCTCTGGCGACGGGAGGGGCTGAAAGTCCCCCAGAAACAACCGAAACGCGGCCGGCTCTGGCTCACGGACGGGTCGTGCATCCGGCGCCGCCCCGAGTATCGGCACCACGTCTGGGCGTACGACTTCGTGGCGGAGCGGACCCACGACGGCCGGCCGCTGAAGATCTTGACGGTCGTGGATGAGTACTCGCGGGAGTGCCTGGCCATCGTCGTCGCCCGGCGTTTGCGAGCGACCGATGTGCTGGAGACCTTGGCCGAGCTCTTCGCGACGCATGGCCTGCCGACCTACATTCGGTCGGACAACGGGCCGGAATTCACGGCGGCGCTCATCCGGCTCTGGCTCGAAGCCTTGGAGGTGCAGACGTTGTTCATCGAGCCGGGCAGTCCGTGGGAGAACGGCTACGTGGAATCGTTCAACGGCAAGCTGCGTGATGAATTCCTCGACCGCGAGATCTTCTATACGCTGACGGAGGCGAAGGTCTTGATCGAACGGTGGCGGTGGGAGTACAACACAGTGCGACCGCATAGCGCGCTGGGCTATCGTCCGCCGGCACCGGAGGCCGTTCAACCAGTGCCACTCGGCGGACTCACTATGAACTTCGCGCTCTCGTAGCAACTGGTACGACCACTGGGGGCAGGTCAGTTGATTCCTGGGGACCCGACTTTCCGGCCTCACCCCTCGGCATGGGATCTACAATTGGCCCTGTTTTCGCGGACCGCCTACGACGCTGGCGGGCGGCGTCCGCTTGGCCTGGATCAGATCGAGTCCCCGTTAGACACCGGGGGTAGCGGAGACGTGCGATGAGTCCAACCGACCATACCCACTCTGGGTTCCTCAACGTTGAGGAAATCATGACATCCATCAAGCGGAAGATACGGGAAGGGCAGGCGACAGCGTCGACCGACGGGCACTCATCGGCCGAGGTCAAAGCATTCTTCGAGCAGGCTGTCAACGTGAGCGACGACCTCAACGAACCCGCCTCGCAAGGCTCTCTTGCACTCGCCCTCTCGCTGCCGAGGCTCCTCAGAGACCGAGACGCAGACTGGCGGCTCAAGACCTACCTGCGCTTTCCTAGCCATCGGCGGGTCGTCGGTCCAGCGATCAGCGCCTTGAAGCGTCACTTGCTACTCCCCTTGTTCCGTGTGTTTCACGAATACGGTCGAGAAAACTTCAGGCGGCAGAACAATCTGAACGTGACCATGTTCGCTTGTCTTGAACTGCTCGCGGCAGAGAACATCCGCCTCCGCCGGGATCTCAGCCAGCTGCAGCAATTCGCCGAGACTCGGTCATCGTCATGAAACTCGGGGTCGTGATCCAGCGATACGGGCCTGGCGTGGTTGGAGGCTCGGAAGCGCACTGCCGCGCCATGGTCGAGCGTCTGGCCGCGAAGCACGACGTCACGGTCCTGACCAGCTGTGCGAGGAGCCACATAACTTGGCGAAACGAGTTTGATCCAGGCTCGACGAGAGTGGGGCCCGTCCGCGTCAGACGTTTTCGTGCCGTGCGGCAGCGTCGGACCAAGCGATTCGCGGAGCTGAGCGAGCTGGTATTTTCAGGAGACGGAACAGCCGAAGAGGAAGAACTCTGGTTCAGGGAAAACGGTCCCGAGACCCCGGAGCTGCTCGATCATCTGGAGACTGGTGGTTCGGAGTACGACCGTGTCCTGTTTTGGAGCTACCGCTACTACCCGTCGTTCTTCGGGGTACCTCGAGTCGCCGACCGCGCCGTGCTCGTTCCAACCGCAGAGGAAGATGCGGCCATCCATCTACGTAGTGTCCGAACCTTCTTCACGTTACCGCGCAGCTATCTCTTCTTGACTCCCGAAGAAGCCGAACTCGTTGCTGCCCAGGCCGCCAGCGCGTTGCCCGTATCCGCGATCGTTGGGTCGGGACTGGAACCCGCCCTCGGGGCCAGAGGAGCCGTTGACTTCCAGGGTTCGAAGGTTGGGGAATCCTTCGCGCTCTACCTAGGACGAGTCGATCCGAACAAGCGCTGCCAGACGCTGCTTCAACACTTTCTCCGCTACCTCGACGCCACGCCAAGGAACACCCAACTGGTCTTGGCGGGCGAGGCGTTCATGGACGTTCCAGAGCACCCGCGCATCACGCATCTGGGCTACGTGAACGATCGCCAGCGCACAGCCTTGCTCCAAAACGCCAAGGTCCTGCTCATGCCCTCTCGGAACGAAAGCCTGAGCCTAGTCCTGCTGGAGGCCTGGAACCACGGCTTGCCGGTCCTCGTCAACGGGCGATGCAAAGTGACTAGAGGGCAGACCCTCCGTGCCAACGGCGGTCTCTACTATGAGAGCGCAAGCGAATTCGCTGCAGGCCTCGATCTGCTGGTCAGCGACCAGAAGATCTCGACCCAGCTGGGGCAACAGGGCCTCGCATACGTGAACGAGCACTATCGATGGCCGACCGTCATGGCCAAGGTTGAAGATCTTCTGAGCCGGTAGGTGCTGACCGTTCAGCGGTGGCGGGTCCCGCACTTCGGGCAGACGAACCCGCGGTCGTCGTTGCGGAGCCGGATCCCGTCGATGTGCTCAACCACGAAGTCTTGGATGAAAGCGTAGCGCGCGACGCCGTTGTTCACGTCGACCTGACGGTCCCGGGCGACCTGCCGGATCTCGCCATCGTACTCGTACCGGCCCCAGCAGTTGGGGCAGACACCCTCGGGGGCATCGTCGGCGGTCTCCTCGACTGGACGAGAGAAGAAGGCTGACAACGTGTCGAGCAGGCTCATGGGGGTGACCCGGCAGATGCCCGGGACCGACGAGTATGGGACCGTCAACGCCGAGCAGGCGATATCCGTGGAACAGGCCATCCGAGGTTTCACGTTGGGAGGTGCAGAGGCCCTCGGCCGTGGCTACGATGCAGAGTTCGGGTCAATCGAGGTTGGCAAGTCGGCGGACATGGTCGTGTTGGATCAGAACCTCATCGAGATTCCCGAAACCGAGATCCATCAGACGGAGGTCGACACGACGGTCTTTAGGGGAGAAGTAGTCTACGAACGCTAGCGAGCCAACGGGTCCTCCGAACTCCAGGCCCGGGTGCCGACGGGGCGGTAGACGCAGCCGTCGGTGGGAACGCTCTCTGCCCTGCCTCACGCCTAAGTCGTCCCAAGCAACTCGAACATCGGGTTTCTAGCGGCACTTCTCGCCTTGAGGTGAACCGCAAATCCACGGGACACCGCCACCTCTCTCGGGTGGATAGTCTTGCCATCTCCTAGGCCACACACGTTGCCCTGAAGGCCTAGGACGGCGTCGAGCGCATTCAACAGGTGCCCAGTGTCCTCGGGAGTCATCCAGACCTTCCTAGCCTGAGCCAGCCAATCGAGAATCTGGGCTGAGTCCTCGCACTCGTCGAGGTCTACCTCGTAGTGATCGTCTCCACGTTGAAAGGTCAACGTGAAGTTGTCAGCGTTGTAGGTCCAATCGCCCCACTTCGTTTCTGTCATTGAAGATCCTCCTGTAGCATATTGTCTAGTGCTGGCGCGGATTTCACGCTCAGCCGCCTTGCAAGAACTTGCAAGAAGTTCCGGGACACGGCACCACGAACGGCCATGATCGACCAAGGTGACGGACGCCCGACCCCGTTCTACCGAGGTCGGCCATGATCGGCTACGCTTGCGCCTCGAGGCAACAGCGACCGACGACGACCTCACCGCCGCGGGTGAGATCAGACGCACCCTCGTGACCGCCCTCGATCGCCTGATCCCGGCGCTGCATCCACTGATCGTCGATGCTCGCGACACATCGTCCTATCCCAGCCACTAGCCGCCCGTTCCAGGTGCCTTGCGTCGCACGAACCGATCGGGCACAATCGCTTCGTCCGATGCCCAGACCCGCGGCCGGTAGCCACGTCGTTCCCTTCGATTCGACGGCGGAATCGCGTCCTCCTTTCGACCGAGCAACAGCCGAAGCCGTGACGTCGATCGGCCCGTCCGTGATCATCAAGGGCGAACTGCATGCGAGCGAACACGTGATCATCAACGGCCGGATGGAGGGCACCGTCGATCTTCCTGAGCACGGCGTTGCGATCGGCGTGAAGGGATGTGTCGATGGCCGGGTCTTCGCGAAGTCGGTCACGATTCTCGGCACGGTCAAGGGCACAGTGACCGCGGAAGAGCGAACCGAGCTGCGTCACACCTCGCACGTCGAAGGCCGACTGGTGGCAGCGCGAATCGTCATGGACGACGGCGCCTTCTTCCGGGGGCCCATCGACACCTCGCGCGCCGATATCGCCACGCGGGTCGCCCGCTATCGCACGCGTCGCGAGGAGCCGCCCGGCGCCTGACGACCGGCGACCCTGTCCCGTAGCGCCTCCCTGTCGCTCAGCAGGGTATGCTTAACGTCTACACCCTGTTCCCCTGAGGAGCGCCGCATGAAGCCGCTCGTCGCCGCTGTCGCCGTCCTGGTCGCTATTGCTGCTTGCGGCTGCGGTTCATCTAGCCAACTCCCGATTGGAGAGGTCTACGAGAGCGTGTCAGGACGCACGCACCTCGTCGTTCAGACCGATACCGAAGTCGATGTCCTCGGCTTCGATACTGCAGACCTTTCATCCAACCAGGTGTATGGAGGAACGTATCGCATCCAGGAGGACGGGCGCGTCAGAGTCTCAGTTCCGGCTTATGGGCGGGCATTGAGGGTGTTTTCTCTTGAGCCAATAGATGAGGGATTGCGAGAAGTGGATTCGCAAGGGACACTGACCACCATCTTGTTCGATAGGCAGCATAGAGACAAAGGTCAGTTTCACTTGTGGCGAATACAGGCTAAGGAGGGGGGGGACGCTGCTGTCGAGCGACGAGCAGGACGCCCTCACCAGCTGGACACTGGCTAAGGAGGGCGACGCCGAGGCGCAGCGCAACCTCGGGGTCATGTATGCCAACGGCCTCGGCGTTCCGCAGGACGATGCCGAGGCGGTACGATGGTTGCGGCTGGCGGCGGGCCAGGGATACGCAGCGGCGCAGTTTACCCTTGGGCTCTGGTACGACTACGGCGTGGATATCCCGCAGGACGACATCGAAGCGGTGCGCTGGTACCGGCTCGCAGCCGACCAGGGAGACGCCAGGGCGCAGTCCAACCTCGCGATCATGTACCAGAACGGCAAGGGCGTCCCGCAGGACTACGTGCAGGCGCACATCTGGTACAACCTCGCGGCCTCACGAATGGCCGGTGGGCACCGGCAGCACGCTGTCGACGGTCGCGACCGAGCTGCAGGCCAGATGAACCCCACCCAGATCGCCGAAGCCGAACGCTTCGCCCGCGAGTGGGACGCCGCGCACCCGCAGTAGCGGTAAGCCTCGTCCCCACTGAACCCAGACTATCGACTGAGTCTCAGCACAAGCGGTGCTGCATGGCTGGACTGCGGCCTCGGATGGCCACGGGGCGCAGAGTTTTTTGGAAACAGTTACACAAAAGCTACACAAAGCGCCCAAACAAGAAACAAGGCCCAACCGACAGAATCGATTGAGCCCCGTGTTTACTGGTCGGGATGGCCGGATTCGAACCGGCGGCCCCCTGACCCCCAGTCAGGTGCGCTACCAGGCTGCGCCACATCCCGTGGTGCGATTCACTTCGCGGTTTCAGCGCCCTGAGCGCTTGGCCGTCTTGCCCTTCCGTCCCCGTGCCGTCGGACGCTTGCCGCTCCGTGCGCCGCGCGTCTTCCGTGTTGCCGGCACCTTGCCGTCGCCGTTGGTCGACAGCATCGCGAGGATGTCCCGCAAGCCGGTCTTGAGTTCGGCAAGCTGGAGCTTCACACCTGGGTCGATCGACGTCGACGCCGCCCCGACCTCGGCGACGGGCTCGTCGATCGGACCGAGCTCCTCCTCGAGGCGCCGCCGGGCCCCGCCCAACGTCAACCCATCGACGAAGAGCATCTCCTTCAGTCGGAGGACCAGTTCCAGGTCCGCCTGCCGATAGACGCGCGGGCCGTCGCCCTTCGCGACGCCGAGATTGGGGAACTCGGCCTCCCACGACCGGAGCACGTAGGGTTTGACCTCGGCGATCTGGCAGACCTCGGCCGCCTTGAACGCCGCCCGCTTCGGAATGTCTGGGGTCGCGGTGGAACTCATGCTCCTCGCCTCCGGTGCGCGCCAGTATAGCACGCACGATCGGCTCACTTTCGGCGGCGCCGGACGTGCACGCGGATCGGGGTGCCTTCGAACCCGAAGGTCTCACGTATCCGGTTTTCCAGGAACCGGACGTAGGAAAAATGAAACCGAGTCGCCACGTTCGTGAAGCAGACGAAGGCCGGTGGAGCGACACCGATCTGCGCGGCGTAGAGCACCCGCACCTGCCGCCGGCCCGGACTCACCGGTGGATGCTGGGTCGTCACCTGCTCGATGAACCGGTTCAACTCACCCGTAGGAACTCTCTGCTGGCGTGCGGTTGCCACGCGTTCGATGGCTTCGAGCAGCTTCGGCACACGATCCCCGGTCAGCGCGGACAGGTGCAGCAGCGGTGCATAGTCGAGGAACTTCGTCTGACGTCTGGCCGTGTCGTCGAACTCGCGAACCGCCGCGGCGCCTCGCCCCTTCATCAGGTCCCACTTGTTCGCCCCGACGATGATCCCGCACCCCGCCTTCTCCGCCTCACCGACGATCGCCGCGTCCTGATCCGTCATCCCTTCCGAAGCATCAATCAGCAGAACCGCCACGTCAGCCCGGGCGATCGCGCGGCGAGCGACCACGACGCTGACGGCCTCGACCCTCCCGCCCCGCGCGACCCGGCCAGGCCGTCGGATCCCCGCCGTATCCACGATGCGAAACTGCCGACCTCGCCATCGGAGCACCTCGTCCACGGCATCCCGAGTCGTGCCCGGTAAGGCGCTGACAAGGACACGCTCCTCGCGAAGGAGGCGGTTGACGAGGGAAGATTTGCCGACGTTCGGGCGCCCAACGATCGCCACCGCGACCTCACCCGACAAGCCGGCGGCCTCTTCGTGCCGGTGTCCCGCCTCGACGCGGCCGCTCGGCAATCGCTCGACGATCGGGTCGAGCAGCTCGCCCACACCGGTGCCATGTTCGGCGGAAATCTCGACCACTGAGTCGAACCCCAGTTGATGGAACTCGTCGACACGCACCTGCGCGCGGTGATCGTCGATCTTGTTGACGGCCACGACGACGGGCGCGCCGGTTCGCCGTAGCGTCTCGGCCACGTCCCGGTCAGCCGGCACGACCCCCTCGCGGCCATCGACCACGAAGACGACGACGTCGGCGGAGGCGATTCCCCGCCGTCCACGGTCGACGACCTCGGCCTGCAGCGGGTCCGCGCTCGCACCGAACATCCCACCGGTGTCAACGAGGCGGAAGGTCACGCCCTGCCATTCGGCCTCGGCCCCGACGAGATCCCTCGTGGTGCCCGGTGTCTCGGTCACGATCGCCTTCCGCGACCGGGTCATCCGGTTGAACAGGGTCGATTTGCCGACATTCGGTCGTCCGGCGAGGACGACAGTCGCGAACGGCTTCTGGCGACGGGTAGCCATTGCACTCTTTGCGGTTGCGCGGGAACAGTTAGGCTACCACTTGACAGTGTAAGTCTCTATATCTATGATAGTTACACATCGTGAGGAGTGCCTAAGTCATGATCAAAGTCGACATCGTCAACGAGGTTTCGACTGCCGCCGCCATCACGAAGGTCAAGGCCGAAGTGGCGGTGGATGCCGTGTTCGATGCGATGCGACTCTCGATGCAACGTGGCGAACGGATCGAGCTTCGAGGCTTCGGCGTCTTCCAGGTGAAGCCCCGCAAGCGCGGCATCGGCCGGAATCCTCGCACCGGCAAGGAGGTCCGTATCCCGCCTGGTCGGACCATCCGCTTCAAGCCCGGTAAAGACCTCCAGAATATCCGCATCTGAGCATCGGCAGCCTTGGCCTCCGCGTCGAACGAACTGCCCCGGCCCGAGGGGGACAGAGCCGCTCGCCCGCCCGACCACGATCTCGGGCCACCCGAGCCCGCACCTCCACCGCGCCGGCGGAGCTACGTTCATCTCCTTCTGTTTCTCGGCACGATCGTCACCACGACCGTGGTCGGCGGCTGTCACTATCACGCCTTCGAGGCCGACTTCGGTGCCCGCCAGATCGAGCCCGCCGGCCTGCTGATCCCGCAGGGACTGTGGTACAGCGCGACGATTCTGGCCATCCTCGGCGCCCATGAATTCGGTCACTATCTGACCTGCCGCTACTATCGGGTCGACGTCTCGCTGCCCTACTTCATTCCTGCACCGATCTGGCCGACCGGGACGCTCGGCGCATTCATCCGTATTCGCGAGCCGATCAGGACGAAGCCGATGCTCTTCGATATCGGCGTCGCCGGGCCGATCGCCGGGTTCGTCGTGGCCGTTCCGGCGTTGGTCGCAGGTCTCAGCCTGTCCCGCCTGACACGCCTGCCCGACGACTTCTCCGGGCTCTCGCTCGGCGAACCACTGCTCTTTCAGATCGTCTCCTGGCTCATCTGCGGCCCAACGCCAGAGGGCTACTCCGTGAACCTCCACCCGATGGGGTTCGCCGCCTGGTTCGGCCTCCTGGCCACGGCGCTGAACCTCTTCCCGATTGCCCAACTCGACGGGGGGCACATCGCCTACGCCGCGTTCGGCCGGCGCTCCACGCTCATCACGCTGGCTATGGCGGCCATAGCGGTCCTGCTGACCTTCTGGTCTCGAAGCTGGATCGTCTGGACCATCATGCTGATCGTCATGATCGTGATGTTCGGCCCGCGGCATCCCCGGACGGTGGACGAGCACATCCCGCTGGACCGGCGACGCCGTCTCGTGGCGCTGGGCGCTCTGCTCATGTTCATCCTCTGCTTCACGCCGGCGCCCATCGAACCGTTGAGCCTCATCGACATCCCCTGATCGCCGCGGCACCCTCAGCGCACCGAGACCGGATCGACGTCCACCGTCACCCTCCGCACTAGGCGCGGATGCTCTGCGAGAATCGACTCGACCGCCTTCCGAAGGCGGACTCGATGATCGCCCTTGGCAAGGATCTGCACGCGGTGCTCACCCTTCAGCCGACCGAGTGCCGCCGGCGCCGGCCCGAGCACCCAACCCGACCGAGTCCGCTCTCGCAGCGCGCTCGCCAGCGCGGTGCCGTCTCGCATCGCTTCGCCTTCGGTTCGGCCACGGACGACAAGATTGACCAGGGCCAGACAGGGCGGGTAGCGCATCGCCTGCCGGAACGCGATCTCCTCCGCGTAGAACCCCTCGTAGTCCTGCCGGCACGCATACTGAATGCTGTAGTGGCCGGGATAGAGCGTCTGCACGATCGTCTCACCCGGCCGCTCGCCGCGTCCCGCACGGCCAGCGACCTGAGTCAGCAGCTGAAACGTGCGCTCCGCGGCGCGAAAGTCGCCGATACCCAAGCCCCCATCGGCCGCCACGACGCCCACCAGGGTCACGCGGGGAAAGTCGTGCCCTTTGGCGATCATCTGCGTGCCGACCAGAACGTCGATCTCCCCTCGCCCGAACGCGGCCAGTAGCGCCGCCGCGGCCCCCCGGCGCGCCATCGTGTCGCGATCCATCCGCGCGACCCGCGCGGCCGGGCAGCGCTGACATACCTCGGCTTCCAGGCGCTCCGTGCCGACACCGGTCAACTCGAGGAACTCGCCCGAGCACGACGGACACCGCGTGGGCATTGCGCGCGTGTAGCCGCAGTAGTGACACCGAACACGCCCGTCGCGCCGATGCGCCGTCAATGACACGCTGCAATTCGGGCACTCCGCCGCGACACCGCACTGCCGACAGAGCACCACGGGCGCGTAGCCCCGGCGGTTCAGCAGGACGATCGCCTGTTCATGGCGGGTCAGGCGATCGTCGAGGCCTTCGGCCAGGGTTCGGCTCAAGACAACCTCCCGGCCACTCTCGGCAACCTCGCCTTTCATATCCACGATCCGCACCGCCGACAGATCGTGGCCCGTCGCGCGAGTCGGCAGCCGCACGAGGTCGTAGCGCCCCCGTAGCGCCTGCTGGTAGCTCTCGAGCGACGGCGTCGCCGAGCCCAGGACGACGAGTGCGCCGTCGTGCTGCCCCCGCACAATCGCCAGGTCGCGACCGTGATATCGAGGTGTTTCCTCTTGCTTGTACGACGCGTCGTGTTCCTCGTCCACGATGACGAGGCCGAGGTCTTCCAGCGGTGCAAAGACCGCCGACCGTGTCCCGACGACGACATCCACACCGCCCGATCTGATCCGATGCCACTGATCGTGACGCTCGCCCGGCGACAGGCCGCTATGCTGAATCGCCACCCGCTCGCCGAACACGGAGCGAAACGCCGTCACGCTCGCTGGCGTTAGTCCGATTTCTGGCACTAGGACCAACACGCGCCCACCGGCGCGCTGAGCCTCCAGTGCGAGCCTCAGGTACACCTCGGTCTTTCCGCTACCGGTGACGCCGTGCAGCAAGGCCACGCCGAACCGGCGCTCCGCAAGCGTCGCCGTCAGCCGATCCACGGCGGCGGCCTGCTCTGCGGTCAGGGTGACCTCCAGCCTCGGGCTGTCGCCCACCGCGCCGGCGGGGATCCGGCTGACGCGGCGTCGACTCCCGCGCGCCAAGTCGAGCGCCTCCAGGCGACGCAGCGTCGCCGTCGGCACCCCGAGTTCCACCAGGGTGGCCTGGTCGAGACCAGCCGCTGCGGCCGCCAGCGCCGTCAAGGCCGCTGCTTGACGCCGGCCCAGCCGCCGACCGGTCCCGTCTCCATCATCCGGCTCCAGCGCCGTCCGCCCCGACTCCGTAATCTCGAACCAGCGCACCGTGCGGAATCCCGCAGCCCGGCCCGCCGGCAGCGCAGCCTCTATCGTCTGGCCCGGACCGCAGAGGTAGTACTCCGCAGCCCAGAGGGCCACCGCCATCACTGACGGCGGGACCAATGGCGACTCGTCCAGCACCTGGTCCAGGTCCTTGATTGATCGCGCGTCGGGCGCCGCGGACGGGTCCTCCGTGGCGACGACGCAGCCCACCACGCGCCGCGGCCCGAGCGGCACGACGACTCGGACACCGGGCGGCGGTACCGGCCATCCTTCTGGAACCCGATAGGTCAGGAGATCACGTAGCGACACCGGGACCGCTACCTGAACGAGGCGAGGCACTGGCAAAGGATATCAACGGGCGCCGAGCGCCGCCGGAACGGCTCAGGCGTTGGACTCGAGTAGCGCTCGAACCTTCTTCATGTCCTCCCAGACCTCGCGCTTGCTTCCGGGGTTACGGAGCAGGTAGGCCGGATGGAAGGTAGGAACCAGCATCGCGCCCCGATACTCGAACTCACGCCCGCGCATCCGGGAGATCGGCGTGTCGGTGCGGGTCAGTGTCCGTGCGGCAAAGGCCCCCAGTGCCACGATCACCCTCGGCTGAATGGCATCGACCTGGCCGAACAGGAACGGCTCACAGGTGGCGACCTCGTCGGGTTCGGGATTCCGGTTCTGGGGTGGACGGCACTTGATCACGTTGGCGATGTACACCGACTCGCGAGACTGGCCGATCGATTCGATGATCTTGTTCAGTAACTGGCCCGCCCGACCGACGAACGGGATGCCCTGGGCGTCCTCGTCGCGACCTGGGGCCTCGCCGACGAACATGAGCTCGGCATCGGGGTTCCCCACCCCGAAGACGACCCGCTGGCGCCCCAGACCCGAGAGCTTGCATCGCGTGCACTCGCCCAGTTCGGTCTGGACGGCCTCCAGGCTCACGACGCCCTCCCCACCGACCGGCGTTCCATCGGCGGGGTCGGCCTCCATGCTGCCACCTGCGGCGATCTCACCATCCTGCGTCGGCTCCGGCCCGCCCGCCCGGCGACGCCATTCCCGGTCGAGGCTCCAGCCGGCAACGCCCAGTTCACCGTAATACTCCAGGTGCGCCGCAGCCTGCCGCTTATCCACTCTATCGGTCCTCGGTGGCGACCGGCGCGGCCGACGCGAGCAGCGATTCGACGTGATCGACGACGACCCGAGCGACCTCGGCCTTCGCCCGCAACGGCACCGCCGTCTCAGTGTCCGCCGTCACCAGAGTCACGGCATTCGCGTCAACTTCGAAGCCGGCATCAGCCCGCGAGACGTTGTTGGCCACGATGAGATCGACCCCTTTTCCAAGCAGCTTCGCCCTGGCGCGCTCCACCACCTCGTGGGTCTCTGCGGCGAAGCCGACCAGCACCGGCGTGCGCCGAGATCCGCGCCAGCCGCCGAGGTCCGCCAAGATGTCTCGGCTCCGCGCCAGTGTGAGCGTCAGCGGTCCATCGCCCTTCGGGATCTTCTGCGGGCGCGCCCCTTCCTCCGGCGTGTAATCCGCCACGGCGGCCGCCAGGATCATCAGATCCGTCGACTCCCGACGCGTCATCACGGCCTCGTACATCTCGGCCGCCGAGCGAACTCTCACGCTCTCCAGGCCGGCGGCCGGAACCAGTGACGTGGGCCCAAGCACCACGACGACCTTGCCACCTCTCCGCGCCGCCTCCGCCGCCAGCGCCAAGCCCATCCTGCCAGTCGAGCGGTTACCCAAATACCTCACCGGATCGAGGTCCTCGTAGGTCGGGCCGGCCGTCACGAGGACCGAACGTCCCAGGAGCGATCCGACCGGCCGGAGCACGTCCTCCACCGCCGATACGATCCGTTCAGGTTCGGCCAAACGGCCCGGGCCAACCCAGCCGCAGGCCAGTTCGCCCGTCTCCGGATCGACGAGGTGCACGCCGCGTTCACGCAGGGTCGCCAGATTCCGCGCGACCGCCTCATGCGTCCACATATTGCTATTCATCGCCGGCGCCATGACGATGGGTGCCCGCGTCACGAGCTGGAGCGACGACAGGAAGTCATCGGCGATGCCATTCGCGAACTTCCCGATGACATTCGCGGTCGCCGGAGCCACCACAAGGGCGTCGATCGTCGACGCCAGCGAGACATGCTCGACGGACGAATTCAGCCCTGATGCGAACTGGTCGGTAATGACGTTGCGGTGGGTGATCGCCCCGAGGGTCAGGGGGCCGATGAACTGTTGCGCCGCCGACGTCATGATCGCCACGACGTCGTGGCCGCGCTTCTGCAGTCCGCGCGCCACTTCGACGGACTTGTACGCGCCGACACTCCCCGTGATGCCGAGGGCGATCAGTGCCATCTCTAGGTCTCGGAAAACTCCGCCGCGATCGTTTCGGCCCGGGCCTGGGCACTGGCCGAGGCCACGCCATTCCCGGCGATGATGGCCCGCAATCGATCGACCGCGGCCTCGAAATCGTCGTTCACAACGACGTGATCGTACTCGCCATGGGCCTTGACCTCGTCGCGAGCCACGTCGAGCCGCCGCCTGATCTGCCCCTCGCTGTCCTGGCTGCGGCCTCGCAATCGCGCCTCGAGGATCTCAGGCGACGGAGGCATGACGAAGATACTAGTGGCCGCGGCGCGGCGCTCCCGGACCTGACGTGCGCCGTTCACGTCGATCACGAGGACCACATCCTCTCCGTTGGACAACCGCATCTCGACATCAGCCTTGGCTGTGCCGTACAGATTGCCGAAGACCTCTGCCCACTCGAGAAACTCGTCTCGAGCAATCATCCGCTCGAACACCTGGCGGCTCAAGAACTTATAGTCCACGCCATCCGTCTCGCCACGCCGCCTCGGGCGGGAGGTGTACGACCGCGACTTGACCAGGTTCGGTAGCCGGTGCACGAGTTGCTCGACCAGGCTGGTCTTGCCCGCCCCCGACGGCGCCGAGACGACATACAGTGTTCCTTCGCCGCTCATTCCACGTTCTGCACCTGCTCTCGCAGACGCTCGAGCTCCGCCTTGGCCGAAACGATCAACTCCGATACCTCCAGGCCCTCCGCCTTGGAGCCGATCGTGTTCACCTCCCGATTCATCTCCTGCAGCAGGAAATCCAGCCGGCGGCCGCAGGCCTCGTCGTCGTCGGCAATCGTACGCCAGTGCGACAGGTGCCCTTGCATGCGGGCGATCTCCTCGTTGACGTCGGAGCGGGCGGCACACTTCACGACCTCCTGGGCTACCAGGCCCGGCGCGGGTTCGGGGTCCACGGCCAACTGTCTCACCCGCTCCGTCAGCCGCGCCTCCAGCGCCGCCTGCCCCCGCAGGGCCGACGCCTCCAACTGGCCGACCAGACCTCGGACGACGCCGCACCGCGCGTCGAGATCCCCCGCCAGGTACTCCCCCTCGCACGTACGCATCACGATGAGCTCATCCAACGCGCGACTGACCGCGGACGACGCAGCCTCCACGACCTCCGGATCGGCGGCGACCTCGCTGTCACCCGATCGCTCCCGAACGGTCACCGCGTGCGGCAGCCGAAGCAGATCGCCGGCCGTCAACCCTCCGATGGACAACCCTTCAGCTCGCACGCGCTCGAGCGCTGCCGCGAGCGAGCCCACGAGTGACTCGTTCAACTCGACCTCGACGGTGGGCTGCTCGACGAACGTGGCGCTGACCGCCAACTCCAGCCGCCCCCGCGCCAACCGCGACTGCACCAGAGCCCGCAGCTGCGGTTCGAGTGCGAGCATCGACGGCGGAAGACGAACTTGCAGGTCGAGATGTCGATGGTTCACGCTGCGCAGGGTCACTCGCAGCGTGACGGCTGCATGCTCAGCCTCGACGCTCGCGAAGCCTGTCATCGACCGAATCATGACGCCGCGCTCCCCTCCGTCGACCTCACGACTCTCCAGCTTCCCCATCGACCCCACCGAACGATCCCGCGGGTTCGCGATCGTCGACCGCACGCATCGGTTTGCCCGGCGGTACTCGGTCGAAGATCTGCATCTCGTACAGCTTGGCGTAGATGCCGTCGTCCCGCTTGAGCAGTTCATCGTGCTGACCGACTTCGACGATTCGGCCGTGATCCAGAACGACGATGACGTCGGCCCGTCGAACGGTGGACAGACGATGTGCGATGACGAACGACGTACGGTTCGTGAGGAGACGTGCCAGGGCATCCTGCACTAGTCCTTCGGACTCTGAGTCCAGCGACGACGTTGCCTCATCCAGAATCAGAATCGGTGCGTTCGTCAGCAGCGCCCGCGCGATGGCGATTCGCTGCCGCTGCCCACCCGACAATCGCTGACCGCGCTCGCCGACGTAGGTGGCGTAGCCTTCCGGCAAGGCTACGATGAACTCGTGCGCATGCGCCGTGCGAGCTGCCGCTTCGATCGCGCCCGCTGAGGCGGCCGGATTGCCGTAGGCGATGTTGGCCGCAATCGTGTCGTCGAACAGAATCGTTTCCTGGGTCACCATGGCGATCTGGGACCGCAGCGAGCTGAGCGTGCCGTCTCGAATGTCGACGCCGTCCAGCAGTACCGCGCCATCCGTCACGTCATAGAACCTGGCCAGCAGATTCACGAGCGTCGTCTTGCCCGAGCCGCTCAGCCCCACGATCGCCACCATTTGGCCGGCACCGACCATCAGGCTCACATCGCGGAGGATGCGCTCGCCTTCGATTCCGTCATAGCTGAACCCGACATCGCGCAAGGCCAGACTGTGCCCAAGCGGCGCCAGGGGCTTCGCGTGCGGCCGGTCCACGACCTCCGTGTGCAGATCGAGCATCTCGAAGATCCGCTGGCCCGCGGCGGCGGCCTGCTGCAAACCGGCGTTCACGCGGCTGAGCTTCTTGGCCGGTCCGTACATCATGAACAGCGCCGCGATGAACGAGGCGAACTCGCCTGAGGTTAGTCGCGACGCCGAAATCTCGCGGCTGCCGTACCACAACGCCGCCGCCACGGCGACTCCCCCCAGCAACTCCATGAGCGGCGGCAGGGCGGCGATCGCACCGGTGACCTTCATATTGATCCGGAACAAACGCTGCGACGCCTCCCGGAACCGCCCCACCTCATACGCCTCCGCGCTGAAGGCCTTGACGATGCGGTGGCCGGTAAACGCCTCGGCCGTAATGTGCGACAGATGCTCGAGTTCTTCCTGACTCCGCCGACTCGTCCGCCGCACCCGCTGACCGAGCCTGAGCAGCGGATAGACGACGATCGGCGCTCCGGTCAGGCAGACGAGGGCCAGGCCCGCATCGATGTAGAACAGCAACGCGCAGTACCCGACCAGCGCGAGCGACTCGCGCAGGAGGTCGCCGACCGTCGACGACACCGCCTGCTGGATCTGATGGACGTCGTTGGTAACCCTCGACATCAAACGGCCGGTGGTCCACGTGGTGAAGAACCCGGCAGACTGCCCGACAACGTGCCGGAATAGCTGGTTGCGGACGTCGCGAACGACTCTCTGACCGATCCCGGTCATCAAGTAGGTCGAGCCGTACGACCCCACTCCCTTCAGCAAGTAGCACCCGAGCATCGCGCCGGCCACGAACCCGACCCGCTCTCGATTCGGCAGGACGTCGTCGAAGATCGGCTTGATCAGATAGGCCAGCCCTGCCGAAGCGGCACCAAACAGCACCATCGCCCCCAGCGCAGCGGCCAGGTGGCCGCGGTAGGGCCACGCGTAGGTCCAGAGGCGTCGCACCATCCTCAGCCCGCTCCCCCTGCCGCGCCGCGCCAGCCGGACTGATGCCAGCGCCAGGCGCTCTCCACGATCTCCTTCAGGTCCGAATGCGACGGCGTCCAGGCCAGTTCGCGCTGGATCCGATCGCTCGCCGCAACAAGCGCGCTCGGGTCACCCGTGCGCCGCGGCCCGACCGCCGTCGGCACCGGCCGCCCCGTCACACCCGCAACCGTCTCGACCACCTTCTGCACGGACTCGCCTCGCCCAGTGCCGACGTTGTAGCTCCCCGACGCGCCGCCGTCGTCGATCCAGTTCAGCGCACGGACGTGGGCGTCAGCCAGGTCGGTCACGTGAATGAAATCGCGCACGCAGGTGCCGTCAGGCGTCGGGTAGTCATCACCGAAGATGTCCAGCGGCGGCCCTCCAGTAACGGCCGTCAGCGCCCGCGGAATGAGGTGGGTTTCCGGATGGTGCGCTTCGCCCAGCCGGCCCGCGGGATCGGCGCCGCTGGCGTTGAAGTATCTGAGGCTGACGGCGCGCACGCCATATGCGCGCTCGTAGTGCGGCAGCGCCCGCTCGATCGCGAGCTTCGTCTCGCCATAGGTATTCACGGGCCACGTCGGGTGCTCTTCCGTCATCGGCATCCGCTCCGGGGTACCGTATACCGCCGCCGTCGAGGAGAAGACGAACGCGCCCACCGATTCCGCCACCATCGCCTCGAGCAGCGCCAGCGTGCCGGTGACGTTGTTCCGATAGTACCCGACCGGATCGACCACCGACTCCGGCACTGACAGTAGTGCGGCGAAGTGCATCACCGCCGTCACCCTATGCTGCCGCAGCGTACGGCGGACCAGGTCGATGTCCCGAATGTCGCCCTCGACGAACGTCCCGCCCAGGAGCGCCTCGCGATGCCCCGTCGACAGGTTGTCGTAGCACACGACGTCGTGGCCCGCGTCCCGAAGGGCTTGGCTGGCGTGGCTACCGATGTAGCCCGCCCCACCCGCGACGAGGATGCTGCTCACGCCGGTCGCCCGATCGAGAGATACGTGAACCCTTGCGCCCGCATCTGCTGCGGCGTGAACACGTTTCGACCATCGGCGATCACCGGCTCGCGCATGAGTCCGCGCATCCGTTCAAGGTCTGGCTCGCGAAACTCGTTCCACTCCGTCACGATCGCAAGGGCGTCGGCCCCCTTGACGGCATCGTAGCTCCGCTTCGCAAACGTCACCTTCGACCCGAACATCTTCCGTGCGGTGCGCTCGGCCACCGGATCATATGCACACACCTTCGCGCCCTCCGCCAGGAGCCGCTCGATGATCGTCACCGCCGGCGCCTCTCGCATGTCGTCGGTCCTCGGCTTGAAGGCCAAGCCCCAGACGCCAATGCGCTTGCCCTTCAGCGTCCCGAAGTGCGCCTTCAATTTCTCGACGAGAAGGCCCTTCTGCCGCTCATTGACCGCCTCGACGGCCTCTAGGATCTCGCAGTCATATCCCGACCGCTTGGCCGAACTCAGTAGCGCTTTGACGTCCTTCGGAAAACAACTGCCGCCATAGCCAACGCCAGGGAAGAGAAACGCCGACCCGATTCGAGGGTCCGAGGCGACCGCCCGCCGCACGTCATCGACGTTGGCGCCGACTCGCTCACACACATTCGCTATCTCATTCATGAACGAGATCCGCGTGGCCAGCATCGCATTGGCCGCGTACTTCGCCAATTCCGCACTGGCACAGTCCGTCACAAGAATCGGTGCGCCCGTGCGCGTCAGCGGCGCGTACAACTCCTTGACGATCTCCGCGCCCCTCGAGTCGTCGGCGCCGATCACCACCCGCGCGGGTCTCATGAAATCGTTCACGGCCGCGCCTTGCTTCAAGAACTCCGGATTGCTCACGACGCTGAACGGGTGCGTCGTCTCTCCTCGAACCACCTCGCGCACCTTCGCCGCGGTCCCTACAGGCACCGTGCTCTTCGTCACGATGACGGTGTATCCGTTCAACGCCCGCGCCACATCGCGGGCGACGCGAAGGACCTGGCCGACGTCCGCGGACCCATCCTTCCCGGGCGGCGTGCCGACCGCGATGAAGACGACCGCCGATCGCCGCACGGCCTTCGCGAGACCGAGCGTATAGCTCAGGCGTTTCTCGGCGCGGTTTCGCTTGACCAGTTCCTCGAGACCTGGCTCGTAGATCGGAATCTTGCCACGCTGCAAGGCGCGCACCTTTGCCGGGTCGACGTCCACACAGACGACCTCATTCCCGTTTTCGGCCAGGCCGGCACTCACCACCAGCCCTACGTAGCCCGCGCCAATAACTGCGATCCGCATCCTCGCCGCCTCCCAACGCACACGACCAGTCCGACCTGGCGGGCGCTTCCCGACATGGCTAAACGACTCACGGTAACACTGCCTCGATAGGCAGTCAAGCCATTGATTAATAAGGGGTTGCCCCCACTTTTGCCTTTCGACGGTCGACAGTGTCTGCTACGATTCCCGGGCGTCTCCGATCGCCAGGAGCCCGCCAGGTCACGCGGCCCATCGTGCGCATCCTTATCGACTATCGCCCGGCCCTGCGCGAACGCACCGGCGTCGGTGAGTACATCCATCACCTCGCCCAGGCCTTGGCGACCGGGACCGAGGCCGACCCCGACACCACGGTGACGCTCTTCTCCAGCTCCTGGCGGCATCGCCTCGCCCCGAACGTCATCGCCGGCGCCGAGACCGTCGACGGCCGCGTGCCGGTCCGCTGCCTCAACTGGCTCTGGCACCGTGCCGACTGGCCCCCGATCGAGCGCCTCGCCGGGCCCTGCGACATCGCGCACTCTCCCCATCCGCTCCTCATGCCGTCGACGCAGGCGGCGCGTTTCGTCACGATTCATGACCTCGACTTCCTGGCACATCCCGAGCGTACGGCGGCCGAGGTCCGGCGGGACTATCCGTCGCTGGTCGCCCGGCACGCCAACCGCGCGGACCGCGTCATTGTCTCGTCCAGCTACGCCGCATCGCTCGTGCACGGCCGGCTCGGTGTGCCGACCAGCCGGATCGTCCGCTGCCCCAGTGGCGCGCCGGCATGGACACCTCGGGCCGAGCCGGTCTACGACGGGCACATCCTCTTCATCGGTTCGCTCACCCCGCGGAAGAACCTCCCGACGCTCGTCCGCGCGTATCGAGCCTTGCTGGGGCGGCGCCCCGCGGCACCCGATCTCGTCCTGGCCGGACCGATTCCACCAGGGGCAACGCGCACGCTCGGCCCGATCGATACCGCTCCGCTGTGCGACAAGCTGCGCGTCCTTGGGTACGTCGACGCGCCAGCCCGGCGTCGGCTGTATGCTGGAGCAAGCATGCTCGTGTTGCCCTCGCTCGACGAAGGCTTCGGCATGCCCGTCCTGGAGGCCATGACCGCCGGCGTCCCCGTCATCGCCTCCACCCGCGGCGCCCTTCCCGATCTCGTCGGTGACGCCGGCCTGCTCATCGACCCGGAGGATGAAGCGGCGCTTGCGGCCGCGATGACCCAAGTGCTCGACGACCGCTCGTTCGCGGACACGACGACCGCTCGAGGCCTGGCTCGAGCCGCGCGCTACGATTGGCGCACGACGGCGCGGACACTGCTGGGCGCGTATGCAGACGTTCTCCGCGAACGCTGACCGGCAACGTGACGATGCGCATCGGAATCGACGCCCGTGAACTCCTCGCTCACGCGACCGGGGTCGGCCGGTACCTCGCGTCCCTCTGTCAGGCCTGGGCCGAGTCACCGCGCACGCGGGCGCACAAATTCACCCTGTACTCGCCCGCCTCGATCCCCGAGGACGAGACCAGATTCTCCTTCCTGAACTCGTCCGATCCCCGATTCCAGGTCCGCGTCGTCCCCGGGTCACGCGGCTCGTGGTGGGAGCAGATGCTGCTGCCGCCGGTCGTCAACGCGGACCCGCCCGATGTCTTCTTCTCCCCCGCCTATGCGGCGCCGCTACGCCTCACGGTCCCCGTGGTCCTCACTATTGCCGACATCTCGTTTGCCAGCCACCCCGAGTGGTTCCGATGGCGCGAGGGCCTCCGGCGACGATGGCTGGCGGCCCGCTCCGCCCAGCGTGCCGCCCGCATCCTCGCCATCTCCCAGTTCACACGCCGCGAGATCGTCGACTGGCTCGGCATCGACGCCGAGCGCATCGCGGTCACGCCCCTGGCCGTCGACGGTGCCTGGGCGCCGCCGACGAGCAGCGTCCGCGACCCGCTCGTCCTGTTCGTCGGCTCGATCTTCACCAGAAGACACCTGCCGTGGCTCATCGCCGCATTCGGGCGCGCGCTGGCTAGGGTCCCCGACGCCAGGCTTGCCATCATCGGCGCCAATCGGACTTATCCACGAGAAGATCTTCGGACCCAGGCCGCTGACGCCGGCCTCACCGGCCGGGTCAGCGTCGAAGATTGGGTCGACGATGCCCGCCTCGCCGCCTATTACGCTCGCGCGCGCGTCTTTGTGTTTCTCTCGGACTACGAGGGGTTCGGCCTGCCCCCGCTCGAGGCCCTAACGGCCGGTGTGCCCATCGTCGTCCTCGACACTCCCGTGGCGCGGGAGGTGTACGGCGACGCCGCCACCTACGTGGCGCCCGGCGATCTGACCGGCATCGCCGACGCCCTCGTCCGCGGGCTTACCCTCACCACGCCCGCGTGTTCCGCCACCGCCGAGCATCTGCTGGCGCGCTACTCCTGGGCCCATACCGCGAACTTGACCCTCGACGCACTCGAGCGGGCCGCGGAGGCGCCGCAACGATGAGCGCCCCCGCCGTCGCCATTGTCATCGTCAGCTTCAACGCCCGCGAGGATCTCCTGCGCTGCCTCTGCTCGCTGCACGCGCATCCGCCGTCTCGCCCCCACGAGATCGTCGTGGTCGACAATGCCTCCTCGGATGGCAGCGTCGAGAGCGTCCGTCGCGATTGGCCCGCGGCCCGGGTCGTGGCGCTCACAGCCAACGTCGGTTTCGCGCGAGGCTGCAACCTCGGATTCGCCGACACCGACGCGCCGCTCGTCCTCCTCCTCAACAGTGACGTGGTCGTCCGCGAGGGAGCGCTGGACCATCTGATCGAGGCGCTGTTGAGCGACGAGACCTGTGCGGCCGCCGGCCCTCGCCTCGTCGATGCCGCCGGGATCATCGAACTCTCGTGGGGGCGGATGATCGGACCGTTCACCGAACTGCGCCAGAAGTCGCTGCAACTACTGCGTCGACTCGGGATCCCCCCCGTGGCCGCCCTCATCGCACGCCGCACCAGGCAGGTTCGCTTCCCCGACTGGGTGAGCGGCGCCTGCTTGCTCGTTCGCCGCGCCGACGCAGAGCACGTCGGCCTGCTCGACGAACGATTCTTCATGTATCTCGAGGACGTCGATTTCTGCGCCGCACTCCGCGCACGGGGTCGCCGCATCCTGTTCACACCTGCCGCGGAAGTGCAGCACGCCCGCGGCCGATCAGCTTCAGCGGCACCCGACGCGACGGCTCGCGCCTATCGGCAGAGCCAACTGGCCTTCTACGCCAAGCATCACCCAGGCTGGCTCCCGATACTTCGCGTCTATCTCCGCCTGCGCCGGCAACTGCCGTCGCCCCCGGCTCGTGCCGTCCCGTTTTGATACACTTGCGAGGATCGGGACCAGCCCGCGGCCCGATCGGCACCGTTCGACACCATACGGGGGATGCCACCGGTGCGGATCGCCATTGACGTCCGGAAACTTCACGACTACGGCATCGGGACCTACGTCCGCAATCTGCTGACTCACCTCCGGCGTCTCGATCGCGAGACGGAGTACGTCCTGCTGTGCCGCCCGGCCGACCAGGCGTTCGTGGGCGGGCTGGCGGACAACTTCCGCGCTGTGCCCCAACCGGCGGGCGCCTACTCGGTCAGCGAGCAACTGCGGATCCCGGTGCAGCTCCGGCGTGAACGGATCGACCTCTTTCATGCGCCGCACTACACCCTGCCCGTACTCACGCCCTGCCGGTCGATCGTGACGATTCACGACTGCATCCACCTTCGCTTCCCGCAGTACCTGCCGAACCGGCTCGCGCATGGCTACGCCCAGGCCGCGCTCTGGTCGGCGACCCATTGCTCCGACTGCGTCCTGACGGTGTCCGAGGCGTCGAAGCGCGACATTCTGACCTTTTTTGATATCGCGCCCGAGAAGGTCGCGGTCATTCCCAACGCCATCGATGACCGTTTCTGGACCCCGCCGGACGAGGACGCGATGGCGCAGGTGCAGGAGCGCTACCAGCTGCTTGGCCCCTTCCTGCTTTATGCCGGGAACATCAAGCCGCACAAGAATCTCGAACGCCTGCTCGACGCGTTCTACGACGTTAGGCGGCGGGGACACGACGACCTCTCGCTGCTGATCATCGGCGACGAGATCAGCCACTACGCCGAGCTGCGCCGTGCTGTCCATCGATACCAACTGCATCGTTTCGTGAGATTTCTCGGGTTTGTGCCAGCCGAGACGCTCCAGATCCTGTATCGCCTCGCGCGCGCGTTCGTCTTTCCGTCGCTCTACGAAGGGTTTGGACTGCCACCGCTCGAAGCGATGGCCAGTGGCACGCCGGTCGTCACATCGAACGTATCGGCGCTACCGGAAGTGACAGGCGACGCGGCCGTGCTGGTCGACCCGCGCGATCGTGACGCCATCGCCGATGGCATCCAGAGTGTGCTCGAGGACGACTCCCTGAGAGCCGAGTTGGCCACCAAGGGAATCGCGCGCGCGCGCCAGTTCTCGTGGGACCGTTCCATCCGACGCATCTGGGAGATCTACGGCGACGTGGCATCCGCCCGGCACGGCGCCCCGACGACTCGAGCGACGACCGATGCATGATTCGCGCGAAGCCACATCGCTCGACCACCTGCGAGTCGCGCTTGTTCACGACTGGCTGACGGGCATGCGTGGCGGCGAGCGAGCCCTCGAGGGACTCTGCCAGCTCTATCCCCACGCCGAACTGTTCACGATGTTCCATCACCCCGGCACGGTCTCGCCGCTACTTGAACGCCGACGCCCCCGGGTGTCCTTCATCCAGCGGCTGCCATTCAGCCGGCGGTTCTACCGCCACTACCTGCCGCTGTTTCCGACCGCCATCGAGCAGTTCGACTTCGACCGCTTCGACGTCATCGTCAGCACGAGCCACTGCGCGGCCAAGTCGGTCGTCAAGCCTGGCCGGGCGCGCCATCTCTGCTACTGTTTCACGCCGATGCGCTATGCCTGGGATCAGTTTGACGCCTACTTCGGCGCCGATCGGATTGGCACCACGGCCAGCCGGCTCATGCGCCCGGTCCTCGGGCGACTGGCGCGCTGGGACGCCGCCACCGCCGGCCGAGTCGACCGCTATGTTGCAATCTCGCAACATGTTGCAGGCCGCCTCCGACGCTACTATAATCGCCCGGCAATAGTGGTGTATCCGCCAGTCGATACCGAGTTCTTCCAGCCGACACCCACGGAACCTGGGCCCGCCTTCCTCATCGTGTCGGCGCTCGTGCCCTACAAGCGGATCGACCTCGCCGTCGAAGCCGCCCGCCTTGCTGAGGTCCCCCTGAGAATCGTTGGGGGCGGCCCAGAGTTCGCGAGACTCCAGCGCCTGGCTGGCCCCACGGTCGAACTGCTCGGCACGTTGAGCGACGACGCCGTGCGTGAGGAGTATCGGCACGCTCGCGCGTTCATCCTGCCTGGGGAGGAGGAGTTCGGGATCGCGCCCGTGGAGGCGCAGGCGTGTGGGTGCCCCGTGATCGCGCTGAACTGCGGTGGAGCCCGCGAAACGGTTCTCGATGGGGTGACCGGACTCCTCGTGGACGAGGCGACGCCCGCCGCATTCGCTGACGCATTCCGGCGCGTGCAGACGATGTCATTTGACCCCGCTGCGGTTCGCGCGCACGCCCTCACCTTCTCGGAGCAGACCTTCCTGTCCCAGTTCGGCCACGCCGTCGCCGAAATGGCCGCGGCGCCCCGCGAGACCGCGCGATGGTGAAGCGATTCGCGCGCCTACTCGTCGCCCTGCACGTCGTTTCGGATGCCCTGCTCGGTATGGCGGCTTTCGTCCTGGCCTACGTCGTCCGATTCGAAACGGGTCTGATCCCGGTGACACGTGGGTTCCCGCCGTTTCAGCAGTACCTGAACGTCCTTCCGCTGATCGGTCTGGTCGTGCCGATTGCCTTCCAGATTCACGGCATGTACCGGCTGCGGCGCCACCGGTCCCGCATCGACGATTTCTTCGGCGTCTTTGTCGGTAGCGTGATTGCAGTCGTCTTCGGCATCGGCAGCACGCTGTACGTGCAGACCTACTTCCTGCCGCCGGAATTGAAGGAGCGCGGCGCGTTCGAAGTATCCCAGCTCGTCTGGGCGCTCTTTCTCGTCCTGAACACACTCCTCTGCTACGGCGTGCGCGAGCTCGTGCGCGAGGTCTTCGAACGGCGCTGGCGTGCGGGCATTGGACTCAAGCGGCTCCTCATCGCCGGCAGCGGCGAGCTCGGCCGGCTGGTTGCCGACAAGGCCTTGCAGCACCGGGAACTCGGCTATCGCGTGGTCGGCTTCCTCGACGACCGCGCCGAACAGGACCATCTCGGCTATCGCGGCCTGCCGCTGCTCGGCACGCTCGCCGACATCGCGGACCTCCTGCATCGCGAGCAGATCGACCTGCTATACATCACGCTGCCACTCGAAGAGCACGTCAAGATGCTATCGCTCATCGAAGCCGCCAGCCGTGAGTGCGTCGAGGTCAAGGTGGTCCCCGACCTGTTGCAGTTCATCGCCCTCAAGGCGGGGCTCGAAGACCTCGACGGCGTACCGATCATCAGCGTCAACGACGTGCCGCTGCATGGGATGAACAGCGCACTCAAGCGCGTCATCGACGTTGGGTTGTCCACGGCAGCCCTCGTCACACTGTCGGCGCCGATGGCCGCCATCGCGCTGCTGGTCCGCTACTCCTCACCTGGGCCGGTACTGTACCGGCAGGAGCGGATGGGCCTCGACGGACGGTCCTTCACCGTCTACAAGTTTCGGTCGATGCACAACCAGGCCGAAGCCAGCACCGGCCCGGTCTGGGCCCGGGACAACGACCCGCGGCGCACGCTGCTCGGCGGCTGGCTGCGCCGCTTCAATCTCGACGAACTCCCGCAACTCTGGAACGTCTGGCGCGGGGACATGTCCCTCGTGGGCCCTCGCCCCGAGCGCCCCTACTTCGTCGAGAAGTTCAAGCATCGGTTTCCACAGTACATGCTTCGCCACAAGGTGAAAGCCGGGATGACCGGCTGGGCGCAGGTCAACGGCTGGCGAGGCAACACATCGATCGAGAAGCGTATCGAGTTCGACCTCTACTACATCGAGAACTGGTCGGTCGCGCTCGATTTCAAGATTCTCTGGCTGACCGTCGTTCGTGGACTGTTCCAGACCCACGCCTACTGAGCCTCCCGTCTACAATGCCCAATCGTATCGTCATCACAGGCGTCGCCGGCTTCATCGGTTCGCATCTCGCCGAATGCCTCCTCGACCAGGGCCACTCGGTCATCGGCCTCGACAACCTGCTGACCGGAAGCGCTGACAACATCGCGCACCTGATCACCCGGGACTTCACTTTCGTCAAGCACGATGTCACGGAGCACATCGACGTCGACGCACCGGTCGATGTCGTCCTGCACTGGGCGAGCCCCGCGAGCCCCGTCGACTATCTCAAATGGCCGATCCCCACCCTGAAGGTCGGCGCGCTCGGCACCCACAAGGCGCTGGGCCTAGCCAAGGCGAAGAGCGCCACGTTCGTCCTGGCCTCGACATCCGAGGTCTACGGCGATCCGCTCGAACACCCGCAGCGTGAATCGTACTGGGGCAACGTGAATCCGGTGGGGCCGCGCGGAGTCTACGACGAGGCCAAGCGATTCGCCGAGGCCATGACCGTCGCCTATCATCGGTATCACGGCCTCGATGCGAAGATCGTGCGGATCTTCAACACCTACGGCCCACGGATGCGGCTTAACGATGGTCGCGCCGTTCCCACGTTCGTGGCACAAGCCCTGGCCGGGGAGGACCTGACGATCTTCGGCAGCGGAAACCAGACCCGCAGCTTCTGCTACATCAGCGATCTTGTGGATGGGATCGGCCGACTGATGGCGTCGGATATCAACGAGCCGGTAAACTTGGGGAACCCGGCGGAAATGACGATCACCCAGATCGCCGAACGGATTATCGAGATGACCGGTTCGAAGAGCCGGATCGTCCACCGGCCCCTGCCGGTCGACGATCCTAAAGTCCGTCAGCCCGACATCACGCGCGCCCGCGAGCTCCTCGGATGGACCCCTCGGGTCACCCTCGAAGAGGGCCTGACCCGCACCATAGAGTTCGTGAAGCAGAAGCTGGCTTGACCGTCACGCCGATCTGGTGGCGATTGGCGCGGCGAAGTTCGCACGCGGCACGGTGGAGTTCGCGCAGTGGTCGAAGTCGATGCTCGACGACTTCGGGGACTGGGTGCAGCCGCACCTGCAAGAGATCTACGACGCCGTGAAGGCGCGAGCCGGGCAGATCCGGCGGGAGGCAGAAGATGGCGATGAGGAAGACTGGCGCACAGGAGTGGCAGGAGGAGATGGACCCGGCGCAGCCCCCGACGCTGGAGGAGGAGCCGTTGGCGGGGGTGAAGTTGGAGGCACGGGCGTACTGGGTCCGGTTCCTACCCCGCAGGGTGCGAGCCCAGAAGAAGGAGGGCCCGGAGCGGCTGGACCGGGCGACCAGGAAGGCGTATTGGGAGCGGCGGTTCCTGGTGAAGCTGGAACGGGCGAGGAGCCCCAAGCTCCCGTTGCGACTGGCGGAGAAAATATACCGGGACGTGCTATTTCCCCCGCCGGAGCGATTGACGATGCGGGAACCGCGCCGCCGCTCCAGGCCAACCGTCTGACCCACCGGCCCCTTGGCCGTCTGACCCCGCTCTTTACCCGTTATCGACCGTTCTCGCCACGTGTGCAATGTAGTGCAGCCCCGACATCACCGCCATTCCCAGCGAAGCGTAAATACAGACGTCCACCAGGCCGGACGGTTGCTCCAAATAATTGAAGGTCATCGTGACGACCCCGGTCACGATATAGACGGCGGTCGCAACCTTGCCGTACATGGACGGCTCGAAGGTGCGCGGACCGATCGCCAGATTGACGACTGCCACCGTCAGCACGATCCCGACATCCCGGCTGATAACGACCACGGTGAGCCAGATCGGCAGCCGGTTCGTCAGGCCCAGGTCCGGCAGTGTCAGAACGACGAACGTCGTCAGGAGCAGCAGCTTGTCAGCCGCCGGATCGAGCCAGGCGCCGATCGTGGTCCGCTGTTTCCACCACCTGGCGATGACCCCATCGAGCAGATCCGTGACACCTGCCAGAACGAAGGTCGCCAGCGCCCACCCGAGGTACTGATAGACAGTCAGGATCACGAAGGCCGGAATCAGCAGCATCCGCAGGAGGGTGAGCTGATTCGCCAGCGTCAGTACTGCCATGCCACACCGGTCGTCCGAACTCTCGTGTTGGCCTACGATCCAGCCAACCGCTCGAGGCGCTCCAGCGCCGCCAGCGCCTCGCGGCCAGTCACCAGGTTGCTCAGTCCGAACCGGTTCCCGTCAAGCACCGGCAGCACCTTGGACGCCACCGCCATCGAGGCCGCTGGATACCGCAGGTGGCCCGGTTCAAGATCGGAAAACGGATACCGCCCCGTCTGCCACGCCGCGCCCCGCCCTGGAGCGGTCTGGGCGATCAACGTCAGCACCCGGCTCACGACGAGCGCCAACTCGCCGCGATCGACGACCGACTCGGGCTGAAAGGTGTGGTTCGCGAAGACTTCCATCACGCCGGCCTGAGCCACCGCAAGGATCCACCGGTCGGCCCAGTGCGCACGCGTATCCGTAATCAGGACCGCCTCGCCCCGCGGGGCATCCGCCACCAGCCGCTCGAGCCGGACCCCGACAACCGACGCGAGTTCCGCTCGCGTGATCCGCGGATTGTCCGGTATCGCGCGGTACGCCGGCGGCAATCGCACCGCCGCGAGCCGCCCCCGTACCCGTTCCAGTCGCGCCCGGCGCTCCGGCGCCGGATCGACTCGCGCGGCGCGCGCGAACGCCGCCTCCGCCCCCTCGAGATCGCCCAGGGTCTCGTGGATCTCTCCCTGCAGGGTCAGTCCGTCCGCATCGTCTGGCTCGAGTTCGTTCGCGCGCCGGATGTGGTCGAGTGCCTGTCCCAGATCGCCCAGCCGCAGCTCCGCCGCGCCGAGTCCGCGATACAAGACCCCGCTGTCCGGCGCAACGGCCAGCGCTCGTTCGTACGCGAGTCGCGCCTCGCCGAACCGCTCCGCCCCCTCGGCCAGTCGCGCCGCCTCGAGCGCGTCCTGCACACTCCGGAATCGCAGGACCTCGACACGGCGGCGCACATCGCTGAGACCGGGATCTGCCGCCAGAGCCGACTCGTATGCCGCCAGCGCGTCGCCTTCGCGCCTCGACGCCAGCAGCGCCTCTGCGCTCCCAACCCACGCCGGCGCGTACGCCGGCACGCGATCGAGCACGGCGGCGAACCGCGCCAGCGCGTCGTCGAAGCGCCGCGCCGCGACATCGACATAGCCCAGGCCAACCTCGGATGGATAGAACGCCGAGGTTCCCCCGAGCGCGTCGGCGAACCCCGCCGTGGCTGACGGCAGATCCCCGGCCTGCAGGCGCCGCCACGCCTGGACGTGGGCCGTCACCGACGGCAGGCCGGCCAGGGACCCGGGCACCGTGGGAAACAGGAAGTTGGGATACTGCGGGGCCCCCGGCGCCGGCGGCGGGGGTGGCGGCGCGCAGCCGGCCAACCACGCCGTCACGACGATCAGGGCGAGCCCTCGCCGGGCCCTGCCGTTCATCAACGCCTGCCGCTCGGTTCTCATGTCGATCACGCCGCGCCGTTGACGTACTCGCCTTCCGGCACGCCCCGCCCCAACCGCTCCTCGATCACTTCTAGTACCGCCGGACCGCTCCCGGCTTCGAGGGCGGAGAGGCAGACGCTCCCAGGCTCAGCCCGCTCCAGCCGGCGCCGCTCGGCTTCGACCACCTGGTCACACTTGTTCCAGATCATGACGCAGGGCACCTCGTCGGCGCCAATCTCGGTGAGCACCGAGCGCACCGCCTCGACTTGGCGATCTCGGTTAGGGCTGGACGCGTCGCTGACGTGCAGTAGCAGATCGGCCTCGGCCACTTCCTCCAGCGTCGCACGAAACGCGGCCACGAGCGCGTGCGGGAGCCGATCGATGAACCCTACCGTATCCGAACAAAGGATGACACGCCGGTCGGGCAGGCGCAGCCGGCGCACCAGGGGATCCAGGGTGACGAACAGGGCATCGGAGGCCGCCGCGTCGTCGCCGGTCATCTGATTGAATAGCGTGGTCTTCCCGGCGTTGGTATAGCCGACCAGGGCGACCGTTCGCAGTCGCTGCTTCGTCCGCCGCGCCCGCAATTGCGCGCGACGCCGCCGCACCTGGTCGATTTGCCGCCCGAGCGTGCCCATCCGCCGACGGATCCGTCGCCGATCGGTCTCCAGCTTGGTTTCGCCCGGCCCCCGGGTGCCGATGCCTCCACCGAGCCTCGAGAGCGCCAGCCCGGCGCCGACCAGCCGCGGCAGCAGGTAGCGCAGCTGGGCCAGCTCCACCTGAAGCTTGCCCTCTCGCGTCCGCGCCCGACGCGCAAAGATATCGAGAATGAGCTGCGTTCGATCGATGACCCGGCAAGCCAACGCCTCCTCCAGGGCACGCCGCTGCCCCGGCGCCAGCTCGGCGTCCGTGACCACGACATCCACGGCCCTCTCGTCGCAGGCCCGCGCCAGTTCCTCGACCTTGCCCCGGCCGAGGAAGGTCCTCGGGTCAGGATGCCGGCGCTCCTGCAGCGTCCGGAGCACGGGTGTCGCGCCCGCTGCCCGAGCCAATCCCGCCAGCTCGTCGAGTGACAGGTCCGCCGCACGGCGGCGGCCCACCGCGAGCCCGATCACCGCCGCGCGTTCGACTGTCGAAGAACTAGAACCGGGGTGTGCGAGAGGCGCCGACTTCCGCCGCGTCACGCAAGCGATCTTAGCACGCGGCTCCACGCGACCGCACCGTCGCGGACCAGCTTCGGCACCCGCCCTCGGACGTCAACGATCGTCGACGGCGCCCCGCCCGTCAGGGTTCCCGCGTTCACGATCAGACCGACCATGCCCCGGATCTCGACGTCGAGGTCGCTCACGCGCGCCACCCCGTCGACCCCGGACCGATTGGCGCTCGTCGACGTCACCGGGCCGCCGACCGCACGCGCGATCGCCCTGGCCACCACATGGCCGGGGACGCGCACCGCGACGGACCCATCCGCGGCGAGACAGCGCGAATCGATTGACCCTCTCGCCTGCACGACCAGGGTCAACGGACCCGGCCAGAACTCCGCCGCGAGACTCACCCCAACACCACCCATCGGCCCCACTGCGACCTCCACCTGCGCCACGTCCGCGGCCATGAGGGGCAACGGCTGGTCCGATCCCCGGTTCTTGATCGCGTAGACACGCTCGACCGCCGAGGGGTTCGCGGCATCGGCGACGAGGGCGTACAGCGTCTCCGTCGGGCAGACCACGACCTGCCCTCTGCCGATCGCGCCGGCAATCTCGGCGATTGTGGTCCGCGCGGGATCTTTCGCGTCGACCGTGAGTTCAGGCGTCATAGAATCGGCCCGTGGCACGCGCACGCCCCCCCGGGTCAAGACCCGGCGAAAGCCGAAGATGCCACGCGCACCACTGCCACGGCAGCGCGGCGGCCCGCACGAGGACCTCACCAAGCGGCCCCACCGACAACGGAAGTATCGACGGTCACCGCCCGACGACGACTGACGCGTGGCATCCTCCGCACGGCGTCGCCGCGGTCCGGAGACCGTACAGTAGATGAGTCGGAATCTCGGCTGAGTCGTGGCCGGCAACGCCGAGCGGCCACCCTCAGAAATGGATCCGCGGGTTCGGGGAGCCCTCGTACACGTGAATCGTATCGATGAACTGCACACGGTGCGGCCGCGTCTGCATGATCAGCGAGTGCGTCCGCACGCCATCGCCAAAGAAACGGACGCCTTCCATCAACGTCCCTTCAGTGACGCCCGTCGCGGCGAAAATCACCGAGTCGCTCGATGCCAGATCGTTCGCACGGTACACCCGGCTGAAGTCGGTGATCCCCATCGTCCGGCACCGCTCTTCGTGCTCCGGCTTCTTGACGACGAGGCGCGCCAGGATCTCGCCGTTGAGGCACCGCATCGCCGCCGCGGCCAGAACCCCTTCGGGCGCCCCACCAGTCCCCATCACTGCGTGCACACCGCTCCCCACTACCGCCGCCGAAATCCCAGCCGACAGATCGCCGTCGGTGATGAGCCGGATCCGCGCGCCGGCCGCTCGAATATCGGCGATCAATTGCTCGTGGCGATCGCGCTCCAGCACGACGATGACCAGGTCCTCAACTTTTCGATCCAGACACTCGGCGATCGCGGCAAGATTCTTGGTCACCGGCGCATCGAGGCTGACGGCGCCCTTGCAGCTTGGGCCGACCACCAGCTTCTCCATGTACAGATCCGGCGCGTGCAGCAGTCCACCGCGCTCCGCCGCCGCCAGCACGGCGATGCCGTTCGGCGACCCGGTCGCGCAGAGATTGGTGCCTTCCAGCGGATCCACCGCGATGTCGATCGCCGGATACGTGCCGTTGTCGTGGAGCGCCTTGCCGACTTTCTCGCCAATGAAGAGCATCGGCGCTTCGTCGCGCTCACCCTCCCCAATGACAATCGTGCCGTCCATCGGAACGCCGTCCATCCTCTTCCGCATCGCTTCGACCGCGACATGGTCCGAATGATGCCGGTCGCCTTGCCCCATCGTCTGCGCGCAGGCGATTGCCGCCTGCTCCACGACCCCGAGAAAATCGAGCGAGAGTCCTGCGTCCATGGAATGCGTCTCCGCGAAATCCCGTGTGCTATGCCGAGGCGTAGTACGCCGGCAACTGGCACCGGGTCGGGCGATCCGAGCGGTAGCCCAGCACGTAGTCCGCCTGCATCAGGGTGTGAATCTCTCTCGTCCCCTCGTAGATCACCGCCCCCTTGCAGTTGCGGTAGTACCGCCCGACGGGGTACTCGTCCGAATAGCCATTCGCGCCATGCACCTGGACGGCGTCGCCGGCCGCACGTTCCGACGCCACGGTGGCGAACCACTTGGCCAGGCCGGTCTCCCGGGTGTTCCGGCGCCCCTCGTTCTTCATCCAGCCCGACCGCAGCCAGAGGAGCCGCGAGGCCTGATAGTCCGACTCCATCTTGGCAATCATCTGCTTGACCAGTTGATGCTGAGCGATCTCGACGCCGAAGGCCTGCCGCTCCTTCGCGTAGGCCGCACTGGCATCGCGGCAGGCGCGTATCAGACCGGTCGCGCCCGCCGCCACGGTGTAGCGGCCCTGGTCCAAGGCGAACATCGCGATCTTGAACCCCTCGCCCGGCTCGCCCAGGACGTTCGCCGCGGGCACCTCCACTTCGTCCATCGTGAAGTAGCCGGTGTTCCCGGCCAGGATGCCCCACTTCTCCTTCATCGTCCCGCTCGCAAACCCCTTGAACCCACGCTCCACGATGAAGGCCGTCAGCCCCGAGGGGTCCCGTGCCTGCTTCTTCTCGAGGTCGCTCCACGCGAAGACCAGGAAGTGGTCGGCCACGTCGGCCAGGGAGATCCACTGCTTCTCGCCACTGAGCAGATAGGTGTCGCCCTTCTTGATCGCCACGCTCTGCAGCCCGCGCACGTCGCTGCCCGCGGCCGGCTCGGTGAGGCCATAGGTCGCGATGCGATCGCCCTTCGCCTGCGGCACGAGGTACTGCTGTTTCTGCGCCTCGGTGCCCCACGTTAGCAGCGACAGGCAGTTGAGCCCGACGTGTACCGAGAGGATGACGCGCAACGACGTATCGACGTACTCCAGTTCCTCGCTGGCCAGACCCAGACTGACGTAGTCCATGCCCGCGCCGCCGTACGCCGCCGGCACCGAGACGCCGAGGAGGCCCAGATCGGCCATCTGCGTCAGGATCGCGGGATCGAACTCGTGCGCGCGATCGAGATCGTGAACTTTCGGGGCAACGTCACGCGCGCCCCACTCACGCACCGACTGTTCGAGCAGGCGATGCTCTTCGTTGAGATCGAATCCAATCATGAGGTTTGGAACACCACGAGATGACGGAGGCCAGAATGGCCGGACACTCTTCCCGGCCAACAAACGGGTGATGGTACCATGTCGTGCCGACGCGCCTCAAACGGCGCGCCGAACGCTCAGCCGCGCGACACGACGACCGCGGAACCGCGATCCAGCCCCAACTGGTCGGCGGCACTGGCCGCATTCGCGGCCAATTCGAGGTGATCCGTGCTGCCGAACAGCGCGCAGACCTCGCCGTCGTCAATGTCCGCGTAGGTCTCCACGAGCCGCTCCACACGATGCTCGCCCGCGTCGATCTGCACGCTGCCGATGTTCGCCAGATGCTCAAAGCTCTTCCGGTGGATATTCGTCACGGCGTTGCCGAACCGATCGACTCGGATGACCTCGCCACGGACGGCATCGGCTTCGATGTCGGCTTCGGGCAGCTCAATCGTCTGATAGTCCTGGAGCGGGCGGCCGAGCGCCGTCAACTGAGTGCCCTTCGCGAGCCAGGCCGCCGCCGGCGCAAAACGGTCACGTCCCTCGAACGTCCGACTCACGGTCGGCCGACCGTACCGGCGCTCGGTGATCTCGACGATCTTCTTCGGCGGCGCCTCCGCGAACACAGCCGTCAACACGCCATTGTCCGGCGCCACCAGGCGGTAGTCGCCGATATCAGCAGCGAGACCGCGCCGCTTGGAACCCACGCCGGGATCGACCACCACGAGGAACACCGTGCCGTGCGGGAAATAACGGTAGGTGGCGGCCAGCTGCAGCGCGCCGCTGAGCACATCATGCGGGGCGACGTCGTGCGAGATGTCCACCAGCGTCGCGTCCGGACAGATGCCCAACGCCACGCCCTTCATCGTGCCAGCGTAGTGATCCTGGCTCCCGAAATCGCTGAGCAGTGCGATCACTGGACGAGCCATGACTCCCCTTCTCCATCGCCGCCCTCGTCGTCGTCATCGCGATCGATTCGGATCAGACTTGGGCGGCCGCTTGCGGCTTACGAAACAACATCTCACGGATTTGAATCTTCAGCAGATACGTCTCGCCGATGGTCAACCCGTGAAACAGCTTGAAGACGTCGCGGCTTCCCCACACACGGCCCTTGCCCCGCGTGGCTTTGTAGGGCCGATGCTCCAGGTGCTCACCGTCCACGATCGCATACTTCGTGTAACGCTCCGCGCCGGAATTGCTCCCCCCGAACAGCGAGAAGGCAGCGCCGCCCGGCTTCAGCACCTGGATCACCTGCCGCGCCAGGCTCTCCGCCGACGGTTGATCGAGATAGTCGAAGAGATCCCAGCACAGCACGCCGTCAGCGCTGCCAGGCTGATGATCCAGGCGCCCGTTGATCGCGGATACCAGCTCGATCTCCTTCTGCTGGACCTGGTGCGCCACGCGCTCGAGGTCGGCGAACAGATCTTCTACGATCAGCTTGCAACCGAGCTGCTCGCCGAAGTAGCTCACGTTCGCGCCGACGACCGGACCCAGATCGACAATCGTCGGAGCGTCCCGCTTGCTCACGTAGCTGACGAACCGCCCGAGCCCACGAGTCGGGAACACCGCGCTCTCGGGCGAGTCGCGGTCGACGCGAAGCCCGAGGCCGGAATCGGCGCGCCGAGCCCCGAGGCGCAACAATCGGTCGCCGAGCGTCCCAAACGTGGTCGCGTCCACTCTGGCTCCTTGAAGCACCGCCCGAACGGTTCAGCGTGCCCGGATCCCCGGCGCTACCGCGCCGCGGCCTGCGCGGCCTTGGGCTCGGGCTTCGCCACCGCCGTCTTGGCATCGGCCTTCGCGGGACCGGCAGCACCGGTTTGCATGTCGACACTGCCGCGGAAGTGTGCCCCCTCCGCAATGGCAACTCGGGGCGCGATGATGTCGCCGTCAACCGCGCCGTTGTCTCGAATGTCGACCTTCTCCGTCGCGGTGACGTTGCCGGTGACCTCGCCGAGGACGACGACCGACTTCGCAAACACTTCAGCCTTGATCTTGCCGTTCGGTCCGATCGTCAGCACGTTCTGCCGAAGCTCGATCTTGCCCTCGACCCGGCCCTCGATGGTCAGATCTTCGCAGCCGTTCAACTCGCCCTTGATCACCACCGATTTGCCGATATCCACGACGTCCCTTCCCGGTCGCCGCCCCTCGGCCGCAGTTCGCTGTCCCGGCCCCCCCGCCTGGTCGGGCCCCTTTCCAACACCTGCGCTCGGTCCGCCAGCGGCCGGTCGCACTGATTCGTCGCGTCTCCACATGTCGACACTCTCCCGGTGCAGGCGTCAACACGCTGGGGGCATGCCGACGTATACAAGACGGCCAGTATATGAAAGGCCTCGTAAATCTGTCTAGTCCCCTTTGTTGCTGGAGGTTAGCGCCGATGCTATGATGAGCAGCCGCGTGAACACCGTCTCGATGCGGCCCGGGTCGAGGGCGGGCTTTGCCAGGTCGCGCTTCCCGCGCGCAGCGTCCGGCGGCGTCTCGCGAGCCCCCTCTCGCCACGACCGACACCTTTGCGGCCGCCGATCGCAGGACCGATGCGAATCTATTTCGATCACAACGCGACGACCCCGCTCGATCCACGCGTGGCCGACGCCGTCGCCGCGGCGTTGCACGATGACTTCGGCAACCCGTCGAGCGTTCACCACTTCGGACAGCGCGCGAAGCAACTTGTCGATGACGCGCGCGCCGCCGTCGCCACGCTCATCGGGGCGGAGCCCTCCGAGGTGATCTTCACGAGCGGCGGTACCGAGGCGGACAACCTGGCGCTTCGCGGCGTCTCTGACGCCCTAGCCGGCCAGGGCCGTCGCCATCTGATCGCGAGCGCGATCGAGCACGAGGCCGTGCTCAACACGCTCAAGGCCCTCCAGCTCCACGGTTCGCGCGTCACGCTGCTGCCGGTCGACGCGCGCGGCATCGTCTCGCCAGACGACCTGCGCGCCGCCATCGACGACGAGACCTGTCTCGTCTCGGTGATGCACGCCAACAACGAGATCGGCACCATCCAACCGATCGCCAAACTGGCCGCCATCACCCACGACCGCGGCGCGCTGTTTCACACCGACGCGGTCCAGTCGGTCGCCAAGGTGCCGACCGAGATCACGACGTTGGGCGTCGACCTCCTGTCGCTCTCGGCGCACAAGTTCAACGGCCCGAAGGGCGTCGGCGCGCTCTGGCTCCGACGCGGCCTGCGCCTGTCCCCGACCCAGACCGGCGGACGCCACGAACGCAGTCGGCGCGCCGGCACCGAGAACGTCCCAGCATTGGTGGGAATGGGCGTGGCCGCCAGGGCGGCTATCGACAAGCTGGCGTCGACCGGAACTCCCCTGGCGCCGCTGCGCGACCGGCTCGAGCACGGCATCCTGGGCGCCGTCTCGGGCACGACGGTCAACGGTGCACGCGAACCGCGCGTACCCAACACCTCGAACATCAGTTTCGAGGGCGTCGAGGCCGAGTCGCTGCTGATCGCGCTCGACCTCGAGGGCATCGCCGTATCGACCGGCTCCGCCTGCTCATCGGGCACGCTCGAGCCGTCTCACGTCCTGCGCGCGATGGGCCTGCCCCCCCATCGGGTGCAGAGTTCGATCCGTTTCAGCCTCGGGCTTGGGAACACCGAACAAGAAGTCGATCGGACGCTCGCGGCCCTGCCCGGCATCGTGGGCCGGCTGCGCGATCTGACCCGCGCCAGCGCGCGTTCCCGCACCGCCGCCTCCGGAGCCGGCCGCTAGTGCGGATTGTCGTCGCCATGTCGGGCGGCGTCGACTCCTCGGTGGCCGCCGCGCTCCTGGCCGACGCGGGGCACGACGTCGTCGGCTTGTCGATGCAGCTCTATGACCAGCGCGAGGGCGAGGCGCGCTTCGGAAGCTGCTGCACGATCGAGGACCTTCACGATGCACGCCGCGCCGCCGCGCAGCTCGGTATCCCGCACTACGTGGTCAACTACCAGGCCTCGTTCGACGCCCACGTCGTCCGCAACTTCGTCAGTGAGTACACCGCCGGGCGAACGCCCATTCCGTGCGTCCATTGCAACGGCGACCTGAAGTTCTCTCACTTGCTCGACCGCGCCCGCGCACTCGACACCGAGACTGTGGCCACCGGCCACTACGCGCAAGTCGACCGGGCGCCCGGCAGCGACCGCTACCGGCTCCGCCGAGGCGTCGACCGGCAGAAGGACCAGTCGTACTTTCTCTTCCCGTTGACACAGGAGCAGCTGTCACGCGCGGCGTTTCCCGTCGGCGCGCTCGACAAGCCAGCCGTACGGACTCTCGCGTGCAAGCGGGGCCTCCCCGTCGCCGACAAGCCCGACAGCCAGGAACTCTGCTTCGTCGCCGACGGCGACCATGCGACCTTCGTCGAGCGGCACGCCGCCACGCCGCCCCAGGGTGGAATCATCCAGGACGGATCGGGCGCGCCGGTCGGCCAGCACGCCGGCGTCCATCGATTCACGGTCGGCCAGCGCAAGGGGCTCGGCCTCGCCTCCGGCCGCCGGCTCTACGTGACCGCGCTCGACGCCGACAGACGCACGGTGACCGTGGGGACGCGCGACGACCTCGAGCGGACCGACCTGAGCGCATCCGGCGTGAACTGGATCGCGGGTGAGCCGCCGACCGGCCCTCGCCGCGTGGAAGCGCAGATCCGCTACCGCCACAACCCGGGCCGGGCCACGGTCACGGCCGGTGCCGGCCAGACCGCGACCGTCCGGTTCGACGAACCGCAGATCGCGGTCACCCCGGGCCAGGCCGTTGTCTTCTACGATGAGGACGAAGTCATCGGCGGCGGCTGGATCGACTAGGTCGCGGCCGACGCCACTTCTGCCGCCGGGGTCGGCAGCCCTTCCAGATAGCGCTCGGCATCGATCGCCGCCATGCAGCCGGACCCGGCGGCCGTCACCGCCTGGCGATACACGGGATCTTGGACGTCGCCGCAGGCGAACACGCCCGCCCGCGACGTGCGCGAACCTGACGCCGTCTTGATATAGCCGTTCTCGTCGAGATCAATCTGCCCCTCGAAGAGTCCCGTATTCGGGGTGTGCCCAATGGCGACGAACACGCCTTCCACGCCCACTTCCTTGACGGCCTGCGTCTTCACGTTCCGCAGGACGATGCTGCTGACGGCACCCTGGTCGGCGTCCTTGATCTCCTCGACGACGCTGTCCCATTCAAAGTGTATCTTCGGGTTGGCCTGCGCCTTGTCCTGCATGATCTTGGACGCCCGCAGCTTGTCGCGCCGATGGACCAGCGTCACGGTCGACGCAAACTTCGTGAGGAACATAGCCTCCTCGAGCGCGGAGTCACCACCGCCCACGACCGCGATCGGTTTCTCTTTGAAGAAGTAGCCGTCGCACGTCGCGCAGGTGGACACGCCGTGCCCCATCAGGGTGCGCTCCGACGGAAGCCCCAGCAGCCTCGCGGAGGCGCCGGTCGAGATGATCAGCGCGCGGGTCTCGTGCCGTCCGTCGGCCGTCTCGACCAGATACGAATCTCCGGAGAGGTCGACGCGCCGGACGTGCCCCCCGACAATCTTCGCGCCGAACCGCTCGGCCTGCGCACGCAGTTCGGTCATCAGGTCGGGTCCCATGATGCCGTCCCGATAGCCGGGCCAGTTCTCGACCATCGACGTCAGCATGAGTTGGCCTCCGGCGTCCACGCCTTCGATGACCAGAGGATCCAGATTCGCGCGCGCCGAGTACAGTGCCGCGGTCAGGCCCGCCGGGCCCGAGCCGATGATGATGACGTGTTCCATCTACTCCATCCACACGGTGACCGCGTTCCACCCGCCGGAACCGGCCACTGTCGAAGAGCCCACCGCCTGCCGAAGCCGCGGCTAGAGGTGCTTGTCGATCATTTCCTTGAGTTGCGTGTCTTCGGCGAGGCCCACGACCTGGTCGACTACCTGACCGTCCTTGAAGAGCAAGAGCGCCGGGATGCCGCGGATGCTGAATCGGCCTGCGACGCCGGGATTCTCGTCGACGTTGAGCTTGCCGACCGAAACACGCCCGTCGTAGTCCGATGCCAACGTCTCGACGGTGGGCGCCAGGCGCCGACAGGGCCCGCACCACTCCGCCCAGAAGTCGACCAACACCGGCGTGCCCGCTTTGATGACCATCTCGTCAAAATTGCCTTCGGTAAACGTTTGAATCTTCTCGGATGCCATGAATCTCCTTGATATCACTCGGACCGCGTCGAGCCCGCCCCCCCCTGCGCGGCAGTCCCGTCTGCGCCGTTGCGCACGCTCGCAACCGCCCGCCTGTACACTTTGACATATTCTCGAGCCGAAACGTCCCAGGAATGGTCCTCGGCCATGCCGGCGGCTTGAATCCGTCGCCATGCGTCTCGATCTCCAAACACCGCCAGCGCCGTCCGGAGCGCCGCCATCAGGGCGGCGGCGGAGTACTCCGTGAACACGAAACCCGTACCTTGTTCCGTCTCCGCGTCGAACGCCCGCACCGTATCGGCCAGACCGCCGGTCGCGCGCACCACAGGCACTGTCCCGTAGCGCAGGCTGTACAGCTGGTTCAGACCACAGGGCTCGAAGCGCGACGGCATGAGAAACAGATCGGCACCGCCTTCGATCAGGTGCGCCCGGGCCTCGTCGAATCCGACGTGCACACCGACCCCGGCCGGATGCCGCTCAGCGAGGCGTTGCCAGAGTGCCTGATACTCCGCCATTCCGGTGCCGAGCACCACGAACGTCGCGTCAAGTCCTGCCAGGTCGTCCGAAATCTCGGCCAACAGGTCGAGCCCCTTCTGGGGCACCATTCGCGACACCATGCCGACAAGCGGGCGCGTCAGCGCCGCCTCGTCAGTTGGCAGGCCGTAGCATTCGAGCACGGCCCGCTTGGCGGCACGCTTCCCCTCCAGATCGCCAGCAGAGAACGGCGCCGGCAAATACGGATCGGTCGCCGGGTCCCAAACGTCCACGTCGATCCCGTTCAAGATGCCGGAGAGATCGGAGCCGCGGTCCCGGAGGCTGGCGTCGAGGCCTCGCCCGAGTTCGGCGCCGAGGATTTCGCGCGCGTAGCCCGGGCTCACCGTCGTCACCGCATCGCTGTATGCGATGCCGCCCTTTAAGAAGCTCACCCCGGCCTTGTGGGTCAAGGTGCACGCCACGCCCGGAGCCTCCGCCAGGCCGAGCGCCCCGAGGCAGCCCAGCGGGAACACTCCCTGGTACGCCAGATTATGAATCGTCTGAACGGACGCGCTGCCGCGCAGCCGCTCGAGCCCGGGCAGGCCCGCCGAAAGCATGACCGGCCCAAGCGCGGCCTGCCAATCGTGGGCGTGAACGATCGAGGGTGGCCCCTCCGTCGCCGCGGCCAGATCGAGGGCCGCCCGAACCAGCAGGCCGAAGCGTGTCGGATTGTCCGGATGGTCGCGTCCATCAGCGCCGTAGAGTCCCTCACGATCGTATAGCGCCGGGCAGTCCAGCAGGGTGACTCTCACGTCGCGCCCGAGCGACGCCGCGTACAGCCCGACCTCGTACGGTACCTGACCGACGGTCACCGTCATGCGCCCGGCCGGCTCGCCAGCGCCCCCGGCCTCTCGGTAGCGCGGCAACACGAGCGACACGTCGTGCCCGAGGGTAGCCAGCGCCACCGAGAGCGCAGAACTGACATCGGCCAGCCCGCCGGTCTTGGCGAATGGCACCGCTTCCGAGACGACCATCATGACGCGGAGCCGCGCCCCACCGTCCGCCGCTCGTGGCGCCGCATCCGGGGGTGTCTCGCCACTCATTCGGGGATCATCGTACTCGACCTCGCCCTTGCTCGACACGCACCGTTCGGGCCACCATGCCGTTGTGACGAAGTTCGGCGAGGACTCTCCCGGCGAGTCGAACACGGAGCGGGATCGCCTCGCGCAGATCAGACGCCTGGACCGCTCGAGCCTCGGCGATGCGCCGGACGACGACCCGCCACCAACACGCCGCGGTCCCGCGCCGGCGCCGGGAATCGCGGAACTCGTGGAGCTGAAGGCGGCCAGCCCCGACCTGGCGTCCGCGGTTGACCTCCAGATCGAACTCCTGACCATTGAACACCGGATTCAGGCGCGCGTCTCCCTGCCCACGCTCGACCTCGACGCCGACACTGTCGCCGTGGCGCTCGCGCGTGGGCTGCCACTACTGCGGTTTGAGCAGATCCCGCTCGACTGGAGCGATGTGCGCCTGGCCGTGCGGGAGATCGCCGATGCCTTACGGCGGCACGATGCCATCGACGCAGATGACTACGCGACCGCCCAGATCCTCTCGCATCGCGGGCACGACCTCGAGTCCCTCGCCGCGGCCTGGTACGCCGGCCCGGCCGCGCTCGCTCGGCTCGACGCACCCCCGCCGGAGATGCTCGCTGAACTCATCGGCCTCGCCCTCCGCCCCTCTCTCCGCCGCTGTGCCGACGCCTTCGGTCGAGCTGTCGATTGGAGTTCCTGGCGGCGGGGCCGCTGCCCACTCTGCGGCGGTGAGCCGGAGTTGGCGACCATCACCCCAGACGCGCAGCGGCTGCTCATCTGCGGGCGCTGCCACGCGCGCTGGCCGTTCCACGACTACGCCTGTCCACACTGCGACAACGCGGACAAGGCCCGGATCACCTCGTTCGCGAGTCGTGACGGCCGCTATCGGCTGTATGGGTGTGACGGGTGCCGGCGGTACCTCAAGGCCTACGATGCGCGTCAGGGCACGCGACCCGCGCTCGTCCACGTCGACAGCATCGCCACCCTGCCGCTCGACGCGGCGGCCCTGCAACGCGGCTATCAGGCGTAGCGCCCGCGGCCCGCGCGACGAGCGAAAGCCGAGGAGCGCGCAGTCCGTGGGGGTGGGGCCCGTGCGCGTCTGGAAGGGATGTTACTCGGCGAGTCGCGTGTTCAGCCAGCCAACCAACCGCCGGGTCTCGAGAAACCGTGCCGCGTTGCTCCGCGTGCCGAGCACGACGACGGCCACCAACTCGCCCTGCGGCAGCTGCACCAGTGCCGCTAGGCAATACCCGGCTCGCCGGATGAATCCGGTCTTTCCGCCCCAGACGTTGATGTCGTTGTCCAGGAGCTTATTGGTGTTACGGATCCGAACCCGGCGCCGGTTCGTAGCGATCCGATGTTCGCGCATCCGCATGATCTGCGCTATCTGCTCGTTGCCCGCCGCGTAGACGATCAGTCTCGACAGGTCGTACGCTGACGACACGTTCCCCGCGTCGAGCCCCGACGGATCGGTGAAGACCGTTGCGCGCAGCCCCAGGCCGGCAGCCTTCGCGTTCATCCGATCGATAAAGCCCTCGGTCCCCCATCGCGACACGCGCGCGAGCGCTCGCGCCGCACCGTTATCCGAGGCGATCAGCGCCAGGTGGAGCAGGTCGTCGACCTGCAGTTGTTCGTTGCGCCGCAGATACGTCGTCGATGCCCGCCGCACGTCGGAGCTAGCGACGGTGACCTGGTCGGACAGATCAGGGTCGCTCTCCAGGAAGACGACCGCCGTCATGACTTTCGTGATGCTGGCGATCGAACGCTGCACGTCGGAGTTCTCCTCCCAGAGCACTTCGCCGCGAATCGGGTCGTACACGATGGCCGCCGCCGCCTGCACGTCGGGCACCAGATCGCCGTACTCGTTCCGCTTGACGCGGGGTTGCGCCGCGCCCGACTGCGCCGGCTCGGCAGTGAGCAACTCGCCAGGGCCCGCGGACGCGGCCACGCCTGGCGCGGCGACCACGGCAGCAATCAGACTGGGCAGGAGGATACGAACGATGGCTTGGGGCATCACGACGGTCGACAGTCTACACGCGCGGCGCAGGCACCTCGATCGTGGCTGATGTGCGAATCAGAACAGCGCGCATTGTAACACGACTATCTGTACGGACCGCGCAAGACTTGACACCCACTGGGTTCTGCTGGGACGCTGGTTGCGCACATGGGCGGACGTCGCGGCGTGCCGAAGCCGTATGCGAGCTTGCGATCCACCGGCGGCGCGTTGCGGTTCCACTATGGTGACGCGCTCGATCTCCTCGCGCGTCTACCCGCCGGCTCGATCGATGTCATCGTCACCTCCCCGCCCTACAACCTCGGCGTCCGCTACCGCTCGTATCGCGACACGCTGCCCCAGGCGCGTTATCTGGATTGGACCGACGAATGGATCGCCGCCGCCGCTCGCGTCCTCGCGCCGCAGGGGTCGCTCTTCCTCAACGTCGGCGCGACGCCGAAACGACCGTGGACCGCGCTCGACGTCGCGCAGACCGCCCGGCGCCACCTCGAGTTGCAGAATGTCATCCACTGGGTCAAGTCGATCGCCATCGACCGTGAGGCCGCCGGCGCCCGCGCCGGACTCGCGCGCGATCTCGCCGTCGGACACTACAAGCCAATCAACAGCGAACGCTTCCTGAACGACTGCCAGGAGTTCATCTTCCACTTCACGCCCGAGGCTCGCACGCCGCTCGACCGCCGCGCCATCGGCGTCCCGTATCAGGATCCCTCGAACATCGCACGGTGGCAGGCCGGCGGCGGCGGGCTCCGTTGCCGCGGCAACACCTGGTTCATCCCCTACCAGACGATTCAGAGCCGCGACCGCGAGCGGCCGCATCCCGCGACCTTTCCCCCGAAGCTGCCCGAGTGGTGTATCAGGCTGCACGGCCTCGACCGCGTCCGCCACGTCGTGGATCCGTTCGTCGGATTGGGTTCCACGCCGGTCGCCTGCGCCCAGCTCGGCATCGGCTGTACGGGCGTCGACTTGGATCGGAACTATCTCGATGAGGCCGTCGCCCGAACGCGCGAGGCGCTGCGGGAACGGCGGCGGGCCGCCAGGTCGGCCGCATCGCGGGGCGGTCGGGGCGAGGGCTAGCGCGACGGCGGAGGCGGATTCGACGGCGATCCTGGTTCTTCCGGCTCGGCCAACTCGTAGGCGCTCCGTGACCAGACGTCGAGACCGTCGCGGGACACGTCGATCTCCAGTTGCCGCCGCCACCGTGTCGGGTCGCTGTTGTTGGAGTAGTACCCGACGACGTAATAGTCGCTGGTCTCGGCGTCGATCCGGCGCAGCGCCCCGTCAAAGTTGTTCGAATTCACTGTCGCGAACCCGCCGGTGGCTTCCGCGAGCGTCCGCAGACTGTTCTGCGTCTTGTTGACGTACTCCCACCACTGCCCCGGGTCGAGCTGGCCTTCCAGGTCGCCCATGTCGGCGCCGGCGATCAATCCCCTCGGGTCGATCGTGTAGAGCGTCGCGTTGGCCCGGTTCGCTGCGCGCGTCAGCCGGTGCAGGTGGTTCGACAGATCGAGGTCCGCGAATGCGTAGTTCGACTGCTCCATGAACGGGTTCGTCCGGACCCGACGTTCCATATCCTCGTACTGATCGAGGCGGAAGCGCCCCCCGCCGAACGTGTTGGCCTCGTCGAACCGCGATTGCTCGAACGGGTTGAGATCGTACCCGGCGCTGACGTAGACCACCGCTTTCCGGCGGTGCTGCACGCCCGACAGCGCCCTGACGAGATCCAGCGCGGTCGAGACGGCGACATTCGCGCGATAGAACAGCTCGCTCGGTCCCCGGCTCCCCTGCGGCCCACGGATGATGTCGGCCGGTGTCATCCCGTTGCCCATGATCCGGCTGATCGCCGAATCGAGCAGGTCGCGGTCGTACGTGAAATCGATGGCGATCGATGACGTGCCGCTCGACACGATGGCGAACAGGTCGCCCTCGTGCACGAGGTTCCTCGAGATCCGCTTAAACAGATCGCGAATTCGCGGCGTCTCGTCGGCCTCCATGTGCAGATCGTCGACGTAGAGCATGAAGACGCGCCCGGCCATATCGCTGCGCGGCCGCGCCGTGGGCAGAATGATCCCTTCAGCGACAGGTTCGGGTGCCGGCAGTTGCAGGTTGAACGCTCGACCGCCCTGAATCAAGACCAGCGAGGCGATCACCTGCCGCACTCCGTCCTCGCTGATGATGAAGTCGTCCTTCGTGAGGTCGGAGATGAACTGCCCCTCGCCATCCCGAACGATGACGTCGTTGGTGATGAGGGTGACGTCGGCGCGAAACGTCGGCTGCTCCTCGTCCGGAAACAGCGTCGGTGGGCCCTGCGCGAGTGCCGGCGCCGCCAGGGCGACCAGCGCCGCCACGGTCGCAACGAAGGGACCAAGACGCCCGTCGCGCCGCCGAAATCTGCCTGATTTCATGGCCTCATTATAGCAAGGCGTCTGCCGGACGGCCGATCGCCCAGGGACTTCATCTGGTTTGGACGTCTAGTCTTCCGACTCGGTCTGCGGTCCGGCCTTTCCACTCGGCGCCGGATCGGCATCGGATACCCGCTCCGCCCGAGGCTGACCGGTCTCGGCGGTCCCGCCGCCGTCGACCGGCGGCGCGGCAACGTCGCCCTCGGCCTGTCCGCTCCCCACCCTGCGCCTACGCGATCGCCGCGCCCCCCCACGACGGGATCGGCGACGGCGCTTCAAGGGACCTGGTGCTGATGGCCCGTCTGCGCTCGGCGTGTCCGCCGTCGCGCTTCCGGACCCGGACGTGGGATCCGCCTCCGGCTGCGCCTCCACGTTCGGTGCGGGCTCTGCCGCCGGCGGCTCCGCCACCTTGGCTTCTTCCCTCACCGCCGCCTCGGAGGCCGCACGCGCGGCCCGGCGACCTGCGGCCTCCTTCGAGGCCGGCACGACCTGCCGCCGCCGACGGTTCGTCCACCGCTCGGCATCGGCCGCCGGCGGTCGCTGACTGAGCAGGTCGGGCCAATCGAAGACGACCTCGGGGTAGGCCGCTTCGATCGACGCGATCGTCGCCTCGTCGAGAGCCGGCCGTCCGACCTGCACGCTCGGCGGAGACCGGAACCAGTACAGCAGCTGCGAGCGACTCCCTCGGCCGCTGCCGACTGTGTGCATCAGGAATGTACTGACGTACCCGCGACGATCGCGGGCAAACCGAAGGAACGGCATTGCTGCGGAACCCATGCATCCGGGCGCACCCTCGCGGGCGCGATCACGCGGACGCGCTCAGCGACGTGACGACCGCTTGGCCGGCGCCTTTCGGGCCGTCGACCGCCGCGAGGTCGTCGTCGCACGTGTTTTGGCGCGCCCGGCGGTCTTGCGGCTCCCCGCCGCGCGCGTCGTCTTCGACTTCGTCTTGCGAGCCGCGGCCACCTTCTTTGCCTTCGGCTTCGCTGTCTTCTTCCGACTTGCGGCCGCCCGGCCGCTCTTCGCGCTCGTCTTTGCCGTCTTTCTCTTGGCACTCGCGGCCGACTTCGCCCTAGATGCCGTCCGCGCCTTGCCCTTCCGGGCCGGCGCGCGATGTGCCATCGCGAAGCGCACCTGCGACCCGACCGTGTGATAGGTCCAGATTTCGTCGACCGTGATGCTCTTCTCGTCGCACAGCCGACGCGTCGCCTCGACGCCACCCGGCGGAACGTAGAGGTGAAACGGCGCCCGCACCCGCGCGAACGTCACCCACTGATCCATCGCCTCAAGGTGGTTGATCGACCCGTTGGTCTCCACCTCGATGACGGCGTGCAGCCGCCGCGCGCGGTCGTTGGTCGTCAGGACGAGATCGGGGAACAGCAGCCGTGGTCCGAACCGGAGCGGCGCCGCGGGCTCACCCGCAAGGTTGACGCCCACCTCGCACCGGCGCCGCCAGCGCGCCGCCAGCAGGCGGATCACGCGGTCGTGCTCGAACTGCTCCCGGACTGGTCGAACCAGAATCGGACTCACTCAGCCTCCGGCGGACGCTCGGCACGACCGCCCAAACCCTCAAAGGCTAGCATGAATCGGGGCCTCGAACCACACCGCGGGACCCCGAGGCCCTCGGTCGGACTCCCGACGACGCCGCGCTGGCGCAGCTCGCACACAAGGACCTGGCCCGCATCCTGAGCATCCGCGCCGAGCCTAGCCTCACCCGCGTCTATCGGTGGAAGCGCCGCAGCCCGCAGCTCGAGGTCGGCCACCTCAACCGGCTCGACGCGATCGACCGGCGGATCGAGGAGGTTCCGGGGCTCTTCTTGACGGGAAGCAGTTTCCGTAGCATCGGAATTCCCGATTGCGTACGGGAGGGGCGCGCCACGGCTCGACGGGCCGCCGAACGGACCGTGGGCGCAGCCGCCGCGGGTAAATCAGTGGGGTAAGGGTTGGGTCAGGCCGACTTGGCGACGGTTTCCTTGGCCTTCTTCGTCTTGGCCGTCTTTACCTTCGCCTTCGCCGCCTGCTTCGCCTTCACGGCCGTCTTCGCCTTGACCATCGCCGCGTCGGTCGCCTTCGTGGTCTTCGCCTTCGTGGTCTTCGCCTTCGTGGTCTTCGCCTTCGTGGTCTTCTTCCGCGCAGCGGTCTTCCGCTTCCGCTTCCGCGCGCCGGCCGGCGCCGGTTCGCTCGAGTGTTCGAGACGCGCGAGGCTGGTCAGGAACTTCTTGATGCCGTGCTCGTCGAAATCGATCCGGGTGTATGCGTCCTCGACGGCAATCACCGACCCCAACCCGTAGGTGGGCTCGGAAAGCCGCGAGCCGACGTCAAACCGCTTCCTCACTTTTGTTGCTCCAGGGGATTGCGCCGAATCCTACTCAAGCTTCGATCCATCTCTGTAAACTACACAGTAGCATACGTTTATTTAATTCGTCAACCCAACGGGGTATCATGACGACACGTTCCACCGGCCCCACCGTCTTATCGGATCAGCGATGCGTTCCATCCACATCATCGGGATGCCCCTCGACTTGGGCTCGGGGCGGCGTGGGGTCGACATGGGCCCGTCGGCGATCCGCATCGCCGGTCTCAACGAGCGCCTCCGCGCACTCGGCTACCCTCTCGTCGACATGGGCGACTTCGCCACGCCGATCCCGGAGACCAAGCGACCCGGCGACCAGCGGAAGAAGTACGTCCGGGAGATTGCCCGCGCCTGCCAGAAGGTACATCAGGCGGCCCTCGATACGCTGACGGACGGTGCGCTGCCTCTAGTGCTGGGCGGCGATCATAGTGTCGCTGCCGGCTCGGTCGCCGCCTCGGCCCTGTTCGCCCGCCGCCGCCGTCAGGGCCTCGGCGTGATCTGGGTCGACGCCCACGGCGACATGAACACACCGGCGACGACCACGTCGGGCAACGTGCACGGAATGCCATTAGCCGCACTGCTTGGCACCGAACCTCGGGAACTGGCAGAGATCGGCGGCGTGACGCGGAAGGTCAAGGCCGACCGGACCGTCCTCGTCGGCGTGCGGAACCTCGACGACCGCGAGCGTGACCTGGTCAAGGACTCGGGCGCCCACGTCTTCACGATGAAGGAGATCGATCGGAGCGGCATCGCGGCCGTTGCGGAACAGGCCCTGGCGATCGCCGGCGCCGGCAACGCCGGCATCCACGTCTCGTTCGACCTCGACGCCTGCGACCCATCCGCGGCACCCGGTGTCGGGACGCCGGTGAAGGGTGGCCTCAACTATCGGGAGGCCCACATGCTGATGGAGATGGTCGCCGACTCCGGCAGGCTGCGCGCACTGGATCTCGTCGAGGTCAACCCGATCCTCGACGTGCAGAACACCACCGCGCAGCTCGCCGCCGAACTTGCCCTCTCGGCGCTCGGTAAGAGGATACTCTAGTGGGGTCGATGCCGACGACAACCGCGACCTCGACGCGTAACCGTTTCCGCAGGGGCGCCGCCCTCACAGCACTCGCCCTCATCGCACCGATAGCCTGTGGTCGTGCGCCGGACCCACCGGACGCGCCTCCCACGGCGCCTCCGAACATCGTCCTCATCTACGTCGACGACCTCGGCTACGGCGATGTCGGCGCTTACGGCGCCGTCGCCGACCTGACCCCGAACATCGATCGCCTTGCGGCCGCGGGCCTGCGATTCACCGACGCGCATAGCTCGGCGGCGACCTGCACACCGTCGCGGTATGCCCTGCTGACCGGCAGCTACGCTTTCCGCCGGAACGCCGACATCCTGCCTGGCGACGCCCCGCTCCTGATCCCACCGACGAGCCGAACCCTCGCCGATCTTCTGGGCGACGCCGGCTACGCCACCGGCATCGTCGGGAAGTGGCATCTAGGGCTGGGTGACGGTGACGTCGACTGGAACGGTGCAATCGCGCCCGGACCGCTCGAACTGGGGTTCGACGATGTCTTCCTCATCCCGGCCACCGGCGACCGGGTTCCGACCGTCTACCTCGAAGGCAACCGGGTGGTCGACCTCGACCCCGCCGACCCGATCACGATCAGCTACGGCGACCCGATCGACGACGCCCCGACCGGTCGGTCGCATCCCGAACTGCTGCGCCAACCGGCCGACGACCAGCATAGCGACACGATCGTCGACGGCATCAGCCGCATCGGCTACATGGCGGGCGGCGAAGGCGCCCGATGGCGCGACCAGGAAATGGCTGACGTCCTGCTCGATCGCGCCGTCCGCTTCCTCGACGACCACCAGGCGGATCCGTTCTTCCTCTTCTTCTCGTTCCATGACATTCACGTCCCCCGGGTGCCCCACGACCGCTTCGTCGGCCGAACCGGGATGGGCTCGCGTGGCGACGCCATCGCGCAGATGGACTGGGTCACCGGTGAACTGATCAATGCGCTGCGAACCCGCGGCCTCGACGAGCGGACCCTCGTGCTCTTCACGAGCGACAACGGTCCCGTGCTCGATGACGGCTACGGCGACGACGCGGTCGAGGCGCTGGGCACCCACCAGCCGAGCGGCCCGTTCCGTGGCGGCAAGTACAGCGCCTACGAAGCCGGCACGCGCGTGCCTACGATCGCGTCATGGCCCGGGACGATCACGGCTCGGACATCCGACGCGCTGGTCAGCCAGGTCGACCTCCTCGCCTCACTCGCGCGGCTGGCGGACGTCCCACTCGGTCCCGGCGACGCACCGGACAGCGCCGATCTCCTCGACGCGTGGCTCGGGCAGTCAGACCAGGGACGGCAGGAACTGATCGAGGAATCGTTCACGCTCGCGCTTCGACGCGGCCGCTGGAAGTACATTCGCGCGGACGCTGCCGATGCCCAGACCTGGATCGCCGACGACAAAGGGATCGAGTCGGGCCTGCTCGACGTCGACCAACTCTTCGACCTCGAGCAGGACGCGCAGGAACGCGACAACGTCGCGGACCGCCGGCCCGAAGTCGTCAACGAACTTCGCACCGCACTGCAGCGCATGGTCGATGCCGCCGGCACCCGGCCGGGGTTCGAGGGATCCGACTGATTCGGTCCCCGACCCGCCGGAACTTCGGGCACAATAGACATCGCTCGACGACGTCGAGCGTACCCTTCCGGGGCCGCTAGCTCAGTGGTAGAGCACGTGACTTTTAGTCCGCAGAGCGGCTCGTTTCCCTGCGTGATCCCGCGATTCTCCTAACAATTCCACCTTCGCGCTTGGGTGGCGTTGGGTGCAATTGGCTGTCGCCTGACAGGCGTTGGGCACAATCTTGGGCACATCACCTGCCATCACCTCTTGCGCTATCTACTTCGGTCTATTTTAGAAGCGACCCCGGCGAATTTGTTCTAGCTATTCACCTGGGCGACTGCGATGAGCCTGGGGTTTCTACCCCTCGGGGCAGGCTCGTTTGGGGAGCACGCCAGCCTGTTCAGCGTAGGCTTGCTCATTCCGAAGGGAGGCATCCATGAGAATCCTGCTCTTGTCCCTCGTCCTCGTCGCCGGGGCCGTCCCCGTCGTCTCGAAGGGCGACGCCTGTCCTACAACCGTTCGGTCATAGGACGGCCTACGCAGCGCACCTACTCGCAGACGATACCGTCGTTGTCGCGGTCGTTCATGTAGGGATACGCCGGATGGCCACGTCGCACGGGCGCAATGCCGTGTCGGCGCGCCTCCGCACAGGTAATCCTGCCATTGCCATTATCGTCGTACCGTTGCAGTGCATCCGTCCCCCTGGGTGCTGGAGGCCGACGTGGCTGGCCACGCTCCACGCTGCCATCTCCACTCCCCGTCTCACAAACGATGCCGTCGCCATCGCCGTCTCGCATGTAGGGATAGGCCGGATGCCCTCGACGCACCGGGGCGATGCCGTGTGCACGGGCTTCCGCGCAGGTGATCTGGCCGTTGCTGTTGTCGTCCCATTGCGCGACATCATTCGGCAACGCAGGCGACACGGGGCGTCCAGGCTGAGTCGGCAGGCCATTCGCGGGGCTACCTCTACGAACCAGGGCTGTTGTCGTGCAGGAGGCCAGCACTCGCTCGAGCGTCTCGGCCTCTCGGCGGTCGATGGTCAAGCCGTATTTTTGGCGGACGCGAATGACCCGGTCCGCGAACCAACAGCTGTTCTGCGCCGGGAGCCAGTCGGCGGCGTCACGGTCGCTCTTCTGTGCACGATTCACCGCCGGGCTGGCAAGGGTCAGATTCAGGAGGTCCGTCGCAAACATGCGGCGCGTCGCAACCGTGGCGGCACACAACCCGCTGTCGTGCGCTTCGGATCTGGCAACGATATGCTCGATGTCGGTCTCACTTCTGCTCGTAAACGTGCGCCCGGTATACGGACTCCAGATCCCGCCGAGGCTCTCGATGATCTGTACTTCAACCGACTGCGGGTAGGCGTAGTCCGACGCCTCATAGGGGCTGCAACGTGACTCCGGGGCTAGGCGGAGATCTCGCCACGTTTGCGCTGTGAGCAGACTCGCGCCCCCTAGCAGACACGCCACCGCGAGGTAGAGCTGCAGCTTTGTCGGCTTCATGATCCTTCGGCATGCGGCAACGCTGCGCCCGGACATGACGTCCTCCAACGGATTCATCGGCTGGTCTTTGGTCGGAGTCTGACACAAATGCCATCCTTCGGCGGGCGAACCGTTGCAACTATTTCAACGCCCTTGGTACTAGAGCCGACGTTACCGGAACCATAGGCCGGCCCAGTCCTTGCAGCCTCTCACTGCATGGCTGCTCCCGAAGTGCTGTGGCGCCACACCCTGCTGGACGGGTCAGTCGCGCACTGTGTGCTGGCCCCTGCTCGGCCGGTCAACTTCGTGGTCTGGTATCTGAATGATGTGGTGCAAGGGGTGCGGGAGTTTGAGGATGTGGAGGAGGCGCGGGAGTGGGCTACGACGACACTGCGGCAGAAGAACAGTCACGCACGAGGGCGTTCGCCCAGCGTTGGGTCCGTTCTAGGCGGAGATCCTCGGAGCTCCAGAGCTTGATCAACTCAAGGCCTATTTCAGTTGTGAGAAAGGCCTCCAGCTCAATCGGGGTGAAGTCAGTAAAGTGCCGACCCGTTGCATCGATGCGTTCACCCACGCCCTCCTTGAAAGACATATAGCAGACGCCGCCGGGTCGAAGTGCGCGACGAATGCGGCGAATCGCGTCGGCAAGCCCCCTCCGTGGCACGTGAATCAGTGAGGCGCAAGCCCACACACCATCGAAGGCGCTCTCTATGTCAAGCTCCTCCACGGCCAGTTGCTGTACCTGCTGGCCGGAGAGACGGGTGGCTGCCTCAACCATCCGGCTGGATGCGTCGACAGCTGTAACCTGGTAGCCGCGGCCCAGAAACACCTTCGTGTCACGGCCAGGGCCACACCCCAAGTCCAGAATGCTGCCTCCCGACGGAATCAGCGCCAGGAATGGCCTATACAAAGGCTCCGCATCGACTCCCAAGAGCTCCTGCAAGTAGGACTCGGGTGTGCCGTCGTAATACGCGACAGTGCTGTTAGAACGCTCGGTCATCTTCGCTTGCCGGAAGCCACTCATGGACTAGGAGTTTCTTGGCGCGGTCATAGGCCGCCTGAAGAAACTGACCTCGCGAGGTCTCCGAAGTACCCAGCTGCAGCATCAAGGTTTGCCTCAGCGGATGGTGGCTCTCAATGAGGAAGCTATTTCGAGTGTGCAGCCGTTCGACAAGTCGGAGCCCAGGCACCTGATCGAACTTCCCGCCTGGTCCGCGATTGCACTGTTGGCAACTCAGAACGAGGTTCCAAATCCCGTCGATGGGAGCGCCCAGGCCATGAGGCTTTAGTCGGTGCGGGAAGAAATGGTCAACCTCCACAGGGTCCCCAAGCGAAGTCCCTGCCACGATAGCTGTGAAACAGTAGAAACACTTACCCTTCTGATAGCCGTTTAGTGCGTCTCGGCAGTTTGTAACGGGCCGCCGTCCATGGGTGTCCTCGAGCTTCACGGTGAGCTGTTCTGCTTCCGAATCGTACTCGATGACATGCTGCGGAAGAGTCAACTCCCAGGCGGTCTCCACCAAGCGCCACCGAGCTTCGAGTTCGCTTGAGAGGCTCTCGGCCGCATTCTGCTTGGACAGTCGAAAGAACTCATCGGTTAGGCGAAGCTGGGTCTTCCGCCCACTGCGCTCATCGGCATAGAAACGCACAGCATCGGGATCGCCTGTGACGTGAAAGGCATCGATGACGTCTCCAAACCCCAAGCGGACCGTAGAGGCCAGAAGCTCTTCCTTCGTGAGTTCTCCTCGGTTGAACGTTCGGCACGCCTCCAAGAACTGGCTGGACGGCGCTGTGCCCTGCTTGTCCGCAAGCTTCAGGTGACTACAGATGTGCTGGGCGAAGGGCTCCGCCAATTCATCCAGCGTGATGATCTCAGAGTGAGCAGGTGGCAGTTCGAGGAGGGCCTTGCCAAGTGCAAACTTGTACGAGGCTGAGTTCTTTCCGAACAGAATGATCGAACGCCAGTAGTCTTCTAGCGTCGGTTGAACTGCCGTAAAACGGAACACCGCGTCCTTACCCCCGCTCTGAAATGCCGTCCATCTTGGCCGTCCCGGAGGCTCCCGAACAACCCTCATTGATCCACATCTAATCCATCGAGACTCATCCTTTCACACGAGAATAGCGGCCGGCGAGTACAGCCATCTTCTTCCGTCCTTGAATGGTGGAGAGTGGTCAGTTCTGGCCACCAGCGGTTTCAAGAACCGCCAATGAACTCGGTAGTTCCCTACTGGTTGGGTAACGGGCGAGAGGCTTACAAGGCCGATGCTCTAGCCCCGCACCCAGGCGTTGTCCCTTATCTCTCAAACCCCTACAATTAGCCCTGTTTTCCTGACAGCCCATGCCCCTCACCCGCGGTACCCGCCTCGGCCCGTATGCCATCGAGTCCCCCATCGGGGCCGGGGGGATGGGTGAGGTCTACAAGGCCACCGACAGCCGGTGGCCCCTGTAGGAACACCCGATGAGGCAGTGTCCATTCTGCGCCGAAGACATCAAGGACGCCGCGATCGTGTGTCGGTATTGTGGCCGCGATGTACCTGTGACTCCGCCAACGCCCACAGTTGTCACCGGTCCCGATACGGTTGGTAGCCCGGCGTCATCCGGTGACCCGGCAACCGAGACAGTGCCTGCCACGGACTACCCAGACGATCGTGATGATCGGACGGATATCACGCCCCGCGCGTACCTCGTCATGGCGCTCATGCTGGGCGTGGTCTTTGGGTTGATCTTCTGCCGTGATGCGGCCGCCGACCTGCTCCGACAACCGTCAGCGCAAACAGTTGCGGCGCTCGTCGGCGAAATGACGGGCATCTTCTTAGTCCCATTTCTGACTGCGGGTCTGTTAGCGGGCTGGCGTCGGACCCCCGGCGTGTTTTCCCGATGGCTGTTTTGGTCGGTTGTTGTGTGGTACGGCTTCGCCCTGCTGTTCAATCCTTCCGTTTCTCCCATCGCCAATTGAACTGGCTGGCTCGAAGACTGAAGAGGAGAAGGCGCGTGTCGAGAACGCCCCA